>Ga0131853_10023633_pt1 | contig 11095 bp, 4 predicted proteins | sample TergutLab28metaG_FD_92764 | JGI IMG/M metagenome (GOLD analysis project Ga0131853, IMG submission 92764) | Labiotermes labralis P1 segment gut microbial communities from Petit-Saut dam, French Guiana - Lab288 P1 (version 2) (version 2) | ecosystem: Host-associated > Arthropoda: Insects >...
CCCCCACACACACACACACACACCCCACACACACACACACACCCCCCACACACACACACACACCACGCACACACACACACACCACACAGACACATAAACACACACACACACACCACACAGACACACACGCCACACATACACACACACACACACACCACACATACACCACGCACAAACACACCACACACACCCACACACACACACACACACCACACACACACCACGCAGACACACACACACACCACACAGACACATACACACACACACACCACACAGACTCAGGCACACACCACACAGACACACACGCCACACATACACACACACCACACCACACATACACCACGCACACACACCACACAGACCCACACATACACACACACACACACACCCACACCACACACACACCACAGACACACACACACCACACAGACACACACACCAAACAAGACACAGACACACACACAGTACACAGACACAGACACACACACAGTACACAGACACACACCACACATACACCACGCACACACAGACACAGACACACACACCACACACACATACACCACGCACGCACACACCACACAGACACACACACACACCACATCACACACACACACCACACACACACACACACACACACACCACATACACACCACACACACAACACGCCACACACACACAACACACACACACCACACACACATACACCACATCACACACAAGGTGTCTGTTGTACGGTGCGGTTGGTGCCGTGCGACTCGCACGGCACCAACCGCACCGTACACACGACCCACACAGCGGCTCTCAAGACCACCACCCATCCAAAAACACGGCGCAGAAAACCATATGCTGCAACTCAACATCTAATGCTCCTGATCATGGGCGTATGTACCCGAAACATGTCGAGCTAAGAATACATCAATAAAATTACCTTGTTGCATCAAGTTGGCATTTCACTTTATTTCATGACGAAGATGCACGGTCAAACAACCCTAAAGTTTTAAAATCACTCTGTCGCATACAAAATACACTAACATAAAAACCATTATAATAAATGGCGCCCCGTTGCCAAACCAGTCATTAGTTTCACACTTGCGATAAACTGTAGTGTATTAATTGTACTGTATTGTAACAGAACTGCGCTCTTGTGGGTTATTACGCAGCAAGTAGTGGTAGTTTCTTACCGACGTTTCGGGTCATCCCACCTTAAAATGGAAACGATAGTTTGTCCCGAAACTTCGGCAACAAATTACGCACTACCGCGTAATGACCCAGAAGAGCGCAGCTCTCACTACTTCGCGGCAGAAGCTTGGAATCTGGCAGTGTTTTGTTGTATTTTATTAAGCACGTTTGGTGGTTCATGTACGGACTGCAAGAAGCAAAGCCTTGGTTATTTCGAACTTGCAGTACCTTCCACATTGCATGCAATTGATATCTGAGGAACAAAGTGGGAAACTGGGGTTATTATATCATGAAAAGCATTTATAGTGTGCGCCTGTCGTCCTTACGGGTAAAAAAAAAAAAAATTGAAAATGTAATAGGGTGAACATATGACCTGTACCGGGAAAAGAAATGCTGCTGAAATCTGGAAGGCGCTACTTAGAACACCGCAAAGGCGATGAGAGAAAGAGGGCAGGTTGTGAGGGTGAGTGATGAGAGGAATTTGTTTGTGGGTTCCGATACTCTGCTAACGGCGTTGAACTTCGCATATCTTTTCCTTATTTTTTGGTTAACTGGTTCGGTTTTGTTTTCTTCCCCCACGGCCACCACATGTCTTTGTGGACTTCGTGATCCTCCTGCCTGGGCATGGCAGGAGTGTAACCGACTTCTGAGGTTGGGACGCCCATGAGGCGCAGTTACGTTGCCCCGATGATGTGAGTAGTGATATAGGAGGATATAGTGCCAGGAGGGCCCTTAAACCTAAATTCTACTAACCTACCCAGACCATGTTCACCGCGGAAATCCTCCCCTTCAGGGAAAATTCCCACGGTAGAACAGGGAATAGAACCCGGGACCTCATGATTAGTAGTCAGAGACTCTGACCACTAGACCACGAGGCTGGTCAGGTTCGTTAGTTAGTAAATTAATTAATTAGTTACCTGTAGATTTACGTCGTTAGTAGTTGCGTGGCCACCCAAGTTTGTCACATTGACGTCGGCCAAATTTCGTACGAAAAATCAGACTTTCATGGAAAACAATTTGTGATAGCAGAAAGCTAGCTGACTTTGGAAACAGCGACATATGAATACGAAGAAACAGAGGAAAGGCGATTGGCGGCGATAGTAGAAGGCTTACATGACACCTGCTTCAGGCATTCTCCATCTTACAGCAGTTTCTAAAAGCTTTGCAAGTGACATGACAAATATTCAATTGTTGGATAAACACTTCAGTGTGCCGTTCGCAAAATAAGTTCTCTCAAGAAAGTCGGTGCGTTTACTGTACGTTACAAAACGCAACAAAGGCCAGGACTGTACACATGCAACAGCGCTCTATTTTCGTCTTAGAAGACTGAACATCCGCGGCCCACTCTTTAAGCCTTCACTTACGCAGTCGTTCCAAAGATCGCTGAACAAAAAAATGCGCGTTGTTTCCACGGTGTGAGATGTAGTGGGACGCCTTTTAAAGGAAGAAGTAGCCTGTCTGTTCTGGAGGTCATCCTTGGACGTATGTACTGTACAAGTTGTACAGTACCTGCACGGACACACTGCTAATTCCATGAAAGGTGGGGTCGGTGGGCGAGAAAAACCGTTGGATTTCTTCTTCTATTTTTATTCCACACAACACACACACACACACACATACGAGTTTAAGTTGTGTGCATAATGTATGATGTCCTTGTAGCGAGATTGCTTTAGCAAGCTAAGTGTGTGTGTGTGTGTGTGTGTGTGTGTGTGTGTGTGGGCCTAAGAAAGAACAGCACAAAAACAGGTTTTCCAAACGTGTCAACTCTCGTGGTGGAGGGTCGGACTTACCCCGGAAATGTCTACGTCAAGTGTTGCCATACGAACACAACGAGAGTTAGAGACAAATCTCGAATTGTCAATACACGGTCGCAGTGACAAACACCCTTCTGTCCTGCAGACCGAATCTTGAGGTTAGTATGACATTACCAGATGCTGTTACCCAGTAAGATGCCTCGGGCGGCAACGTCCGTTGATTGTATTCGGGAGAAACCGAGTTCGAAACTCGGCCTTTGTACTGTACCAACTATCCAGAAAGCGGAAAGTCCTCGGAGTGAAACCTGCCCTAGTGTCATTTAGTCCACCATAAATCCCACACACAAAAACACGGGTCTGAAATTGGTGGAGTAACCACCTGCACCACTGGCCTTCCGTCAGGCCGGAACCTCATCTCTCCTATGAATAAAGAAAAGTAACAAGACCCGTACAGTCTGGATTTCTACCATGTGGCCCCACTACTTAAAAATCATTAAATGAATCAGGAATGTCCTCGCCATCGGTCAGAACAGGGATGATGATGATGAAAACTCAACTTTTCTGGGATATGACGCTGTGTCAGTTGCCGTAACCGACGTTTCGGAGACACTACCTGCCTCCAACTTCAAAGTTAAAAAATCCAAAATCCACAAAAGGTGGAATTCTTTCACACTGAATATGGAGCGAGCCAGCTCCACCGAAACGCAGGTATTTATACCAGTCGGCACGAAGTCACATACAAGAACCCTTGAACTTTCTCTATGCAATATTCCTATATATTTCAGCCCCGTCAAAAGAGTGCAGATCGATTCGATATTAGAAGCAGAACCACATCAATTTTGCAAAGAAAACAGCCGGACTCAGTTGACGAATTCTGCGCGTATTTAGTGACGTAACCAGTTAGTTCATATATATAAATACAGGTGTATATACATATATATATATGTGTGTGTGTGTGTGTGTGTCTGACTTCGTGGTACAAGTTGTCCTTGAGTAGATGGTACTCGGGGCTATTTAACCGACACCGGTTTGTCTGTTTTTATGCAAACCGCAACACATACGCGAGATTTCAGTGTACATCAACATGATGGCCTTCTCAACTATGACGCAGTAGAGTTTTGTAGTTTCGGAGTATCGTCCTGCTTCAGTCTTTAGGGTATGAGAGTCAAGACTTCCAACCTTACCATTTTCAGAGCCTCTAAAGACGACGGATGAAGGTTCTTCCAAAAACTTCGGTAAAAATCCACCAAACTACACGGCGCCAAACAGCAAAACATGACACAGAAAAAAGGTGCTTAAGGACACGCTTGCAAGAAAACTGTAGCTTGGGGCGAGGAGGGGGCGGGAATAAGCATAGTATTAAAACATTTTTCCTCCACGCTAATAGTATTAGCTTAACCAAGTAAAAGAGTATCAGATGGGTGGGTCATGTAACACGCATGCTAAAGATATGTTCACAGAAGTTCAGAAAAGTTGAAGGAAAGATGCCAGTTGGAAGACCTAGGCGTATATGGAAAAATAATATTAAAATAGATTTTAAACTGTATTTTCTATTTTTAAAACCGTTCACCCCAGTTCTGGGGTCCACCCAGCTTCCTATTCAATGGGTACCGTAGTTTTTTCCCGGGGGTAAAGCGACGGCAGCATGAAGCTACTCACCTACATCTAGTGCTGAGATTGAGAACGAGTGGAACTATAAATTCACTCCTCTTTATGCCTTAATGGATTGGATAAGGAGAACTTAACACGGTGGAATAATATGGACTGAATTCATGCCGCTCCCGACAAGGACCACTGGCGGGTTCTCGTGTGTCATCACCATCACCATCATCGTCATTCTGCAGTCGGTCTTACGACAGGCCCAAAGCCTCTCCCAAAGCAAGTTCTCCACAGAGTACCACCTAGTGCTTCCCTTTTCAGTTTCCAGTAACCTCTCTTTTCCTTAAGGTCATCCAGTAGCTGCTTAAGTCTTCATCCTCGCCTTCCTGTCACTTCTATCCTTCCCTCTACCTTTCCCCCAACAACCTGTTTTAAAAGGCACTTCCTACGCAACACGTGACCAATCCAGTTGGCCTTCTTCTTTTTACTGGGTGTTGGATATTCAACTGCTCCTCATTTCTGTATAATATTAAAAAGGTAAAGTGATCCCGTTACAGGCCCGGTGTGGCCCAGAGGGTGGGTAGAGGTATAGCTCTAATCTTCCATGACCACGGCACTAGAAGGGGGGGTTAGTGGTCAGCACCACGCTCCGGCCACACTTTACCCCCGAGAAGGACCCGGTACCCATTGTACAGGAGGCTGGGTGGACCCAGGGGCCGAACTGGACGTGCGGAAAATCTCGTCCCCACCGGACTTCGATCCCGGACCGTCCAGCCCGTTGTCAGTCGCTATACCGACTGAGCTACCGGGCCCCTGTATAATGGGCACACAGTTTCTGAAATGGTCGTGAACAAATTTAGAGGGCAACACCATGGAGATGAATTAGCAGCAGCTTCGGGGATCCAAGGAATTTATAAAGAAACGGGCAATTTTCAGGACGCAGTTAAGTACGGATGTACTTAAGTAAAAGATGAAGCTCTATTTACACAGCACTTCAGGGGAACGCGTGATGGGGTGGGTATGTGAGCAGGATACGGAGGTTGTAAGTAACGGAGGCAGCGAAACAGCAAGCAATAAACAGCTGGAAATATGTGACACTTGGCGACATACAAAACACTTGGCGTAACACGTCGGATGGTGGCCGTGCTTCACCGACTCTCTCCTCGGAGCAAAGTTCTTCTTTTGTCGCTGACAATTCCTCGGCTCTTTTTATGTTTTGCTGACCGTGCATCTCAGTATAACCTTAGTAATTAACCAACTTAATGCACAAATTCTTGTTTTATAATAAGTTTATTATATGCCTCTACATGTTTCGAGCACAGTGTGCTCATCATCAGGAGGTCAAAATTGTGCTATACAGTATCTGGTATCGTCACACCTGTAGGTGACCGTCCGTTGCACAGGTAGAGAGAGGACTCTCTCAACCTGTGCACCGGACGGCCACATACAGGTGTGACGATACCAGATGCTGCATAATACAATTTTGACCTCCTGATGATGAGCACACAGTGCTCGAAACAGGTAAAGGCATATAATAAACTTATTATAAAACAAGAATTTGTGCATTAAGTAGGTTAATTACCAATAGTTCCTCAGCTAGTAAGGAAACCGGTCCCAGTTTAAATAATCCGAACGTTCATAGCCATTGTCACAACAGACCGCAACCTATCCCTGTCCTGAGCCAAATTAACACAGGCCACGCCCAACCATCGTTTTTACGGTTTAATATTATCCTCCCATCTATGCCTGGGTCTTCCAAGTGGAGTCTTTCCATAAGATTTCCCCAACAAAACCCTGTACGCATATACTTTCTCTCCCATTCGTGCTACGTGCCCTGCCTATTTCATTCTTCTTGGTGTCATGACCCACATAATTCTCTGTGAACAGTACAAATCACGCAACTCCACATTATGCAGTTTTCTCCAGCCTCTAGTTCCAGTCTCTCAGGTGCAGTTAGGGTAAAGGTGACACGCAGCGTATAGGAGTTATTAAATTACAAATTCGTCTAATAAATCTTGTGCTGCACTCTTGTGTGAGAAATGTGTACTTTTATTTTTTTTAATGTTTGCCATCCCGAAGTGTTTAACACATATATAAATATACAATGACGTATCTGTCAAACACAACAAAACTTTATTATGTTTATTATTGTATTAGGGCAACATGTTTCGATTCTTATAGAATCATCTTCAGGCCCTTCTAAGATGCATATCCTTACTTATCAATGTTTAAAATGCGCTGTGGGATCCCAAACGCTTACATTCTTGATATAACTATGTTTAAAATGTATGTGTCGTTATGTTCTTATTGCACAATCAGCATACTTGTTTCTAAAACTTTAACCGGCACATATGAAGGAGGGTACACGTGTGTATTTAAGGTGTGTTGTTATAGACAACGTTGGATGTTGTTATATATATTGTTGCTAATTGCAAAATGTGTATATAAGCGTTAACACGTTAAAACATTTAAAAAAAACAATGCAATAATGTTGCGCTTGGTAAGTGATATCTTCCTCAATGTTGATATTACATTATTGACGAACTTTTAGTTCTCCAGTGTTGAGTGGTTGGATTTCTATAATGACAGTGAAAGCGTATTGATGTCATTTATTTCCACGAAGTTTATTGCATAATAACATAGTTTTGTTGTGTCTGATGCATCATTATATATTTACATATGTGTACTTTTAATTCGCAAATCTCTTTCAGCCGAAATTTATTCCAAACACATACATGTACAATACCGTATACATTTCGTGACGTTACCGTATAAAACTCTGCAGACTTTCAACTTCTAAGTTTTCTAAGCACTGGGCTCTAACATCGCTGATTCTTCGGTAACACGAGACAGTGTTCCCTTGCGGGAACACTTTGCCGAAAATCATTTAGCCTTAACATCGCTGATTCTTCGGGACCATGAGACAGTGTTCGCTTTTCAGAACATAGCCTCGAAGCCGTATTCGGCGTTCCACCACTGAAACAATTATCCCTACAAAACAATAATAATAAGCGAGTTTTAATCGTGACGTCAGACAGGGGTAACAAGACACATAGCGGGAAGTGACTTTGTTTGATGACACATGTGTCCAGGTACTTAAAAGATGGAGGTAAAAATCATGCATTCTACAGACGTCAAGAAGTCTGTAAGGACTTATGTGATAGGCTTCACGCGTTTTCTGTCTTGATACTGAAAGAAACAAACCAACTGCCCATAGGATACAAAGTTGGGGGGACACCACTGTGTTGGGGGCTGGTCTGCGCATTTTCCAGAAAAAAGATTTCCAGTCTTGCATTCGCATCTATGACCTGTATCGACTGCATTATCCAATAACGTATTTGTTCAAGCAAATCACTGTTTCGGAGACAGACTCGGCCTCTGTCTTCAGGGTGTTGATAAATTAGAACGCTGAACACTGGTTGCTTTAACCACCAGCAGCGGCTGTCAGACCGAAATGACTTGAATTTAGGCGTCGTTAGGGCTTCAATATACACAACAGTATCGGTAACTCAGTTCACAATAAATCCAATACCTCGTTCGCAGAACCCGAAGCTCCAAAACCTTACCTTAGTCCGAAAAAATAGATTTTTTTATGTTGTCGACTTCAGATATCATTTCATTTCAAACTTAGCTTTTCCAAATGAGATATCTGATGTTACTGACGCACTGCAGTATCGATATCAATTATGCCAGCTGACACAGGCTACGAACTTGACAGTCCGGGGTTCGAATCTCGCCAGGGATGGGGAAGTTTTCTCTTCTAAAAAAGTCTAGATCGGCTCTGATGCTCACCCAGCTTCCTTTTAAATGGGTACCGGGGTTCTTTCCTGGGGTAAAGAGGCGGGGCGTAATGTTGAATGCTCATATCCACCTAGCACCGAGGTAAGAGTGAGTGGAGATATACCTCTACGCGCACTATATGCCTTCATTGCGTAGACAGGGGCAAAAATAGATGGTCCACAAAAATGCATGGTTGATCAATTATTATGCTGCTTAAAGACCATTTTCTCACTACAGAGGGTAGACAGTAATATGTGTTGTGGGTAGGTAAGAGTTTGGAAGGAGGGGGTAATGTGTCTCTGAAATGTTTGTTTTAATGCTTAAGGTTGCACGTCTAAGTGGGGCGCAGCTGGTTAAGGCACTGCGCTAAAAGCCGGAAGGTCTCGGGTTCGTTTCCCGATGATGTCATTGGAATTTTTCATTGACATAACCCTTCCGGCCGCACTATGGCCATGGGATTGATTCAGGCTCTAACAGAAATGAGTACCAGGAATATTTCCTGAGGGGTAAAGGCGGCCGGTGCGTAGGACTGACAACGCTACCACCTTCATGTGCCGATTATCTTGAAATCTGGAAGCCTCAAACTGCTGGAAGCCTCAGGACCTGTCCAGGCCTGTAATGGGATTACTTTTGCTTCCACGTCTAAATGTGGAGCACATTCTAAAAACGCAAAGTGCTCTATGTGTTTAACTGAACAGCACGTCATAAACACGTAAGAGGGGAGCAGAGATACACTAACACTTATCGTTAGACTCGGCATTAGACAAAGGTCAGCTGCACGCCTTTGAATCCTTTATTAGGTTCATTTACCATATGTGGCCCCAGTGGAATGGGAACGAACTAAAACTTGCCTATGAATTAAACGAAACACAATATGGATTCCACAATCATCAAACAGGTTTATGTCATTACTTGAGCACAGTTCTTTGTGAGACTCAGACTTTGCTCACCCCTGCTGTTCATCGGCGCACACTAGCACTGCTTTTCACGCCCGGTGAATTCACACACTTTTCTAACACCCAAATGTCTAAAAAGATCCTAGTGTGTCAGTACCGTTAGCGATCCCCGGTGAGTTACGTCTGACGATTCAACATGACCGCCCAACATTTTCAGACAGTCCGTCCAACAACTTTTACAGCGTCCTTTGTGCCGAAACTGTACAGCAAACTGTGTCCTCTGCGCATACAAACTCATCCAGGTTTGTATTTCAGAGAAGAAGCCGACAGCAAAAAATGAAGCTGCAATAAATATCTTGACTTGCGAGTTTTACTCGCGAAGGGAGCCTGTAAAAACTTCAAAAGCTGGGTTCAGGTGTGAAACGAAGCGTTTGAGTATTAACGTCAAAACGCATAACGGCCCCCTGTTGGGTGGCGGACATTTTGCCTTCGCCAAGTCTCAAAGAACAGGTCGTTATACGGTGTACGGTCACATGTTTCACTCTAAACTTCATTACGTCCCGTATATTAGTATGGGCATCACGACTTTGCTATGGATCGCTGCAAACGCTGTAAAATAAACCCTGAGATCTAGCAGAAGCCTTCCTGTTTCACAAAGTAGGACGAACCGTACCAAAACTGCAGACCGTTAATATGGCCACAAGTCAAGGGCTATACACACGTTCTTTACTTCGTGTTAAATGACTGTCATAATAAGGCAATGGAATATCCATTTAACACAGGCATTAGGAAGGTGGGTAAGCACAAACGATACCTTAATTTTGACACCGTCGTTACCGTCCTGTATTAACGCAACACATAATTAGACACAGAATAGATTACCCAGCGTGATGAAACACTACTCCCCAACTGGCAGAAAATCATGGAAGAGCTTTAAACAGACTTCTGGATACGTGAGATCGGAACGGGTCAACAAGTGGCCCCAACTCCATGAAAGATATATGATGATAATGATGATGATGATGATAATTAGACACATATTTCGGTTTGTTCACACTGAGCCATCTTGAGATCCGGCACAGACGATTACAAAAAGGAGTTCCATTATTTTACACACGGGGTGTATGGAAGATTGTTATTTCAAATTTTACAACGCGTGTTGACAATATACAATTTTAAATTTTCCATCTGATATCGTTATATGTAGAGCTGCTACATGCTAAATTAGCCCTTAATATTGTGACGGACACACTGTGTTGTGGAAGCCATTTACTGGTTAAAAAGAAAAAGAAAGAGGCAATATTTTAGTTTATGCCTACACTAATCCATACTCGAAGGATACACACACATTCGCGCAAATGCAACAAAGCTACGAAGAGCGAAGAAGACAAAACGGACCATGTGCTACTGTGCGCATGCGCGAGCCGGCCGACTTTCATCTTCGTTGCAGGATGTGACTTCACTCACAGACCAAGCGTTTAATGTAGTTCGAAGAGGTACGCGCTACCAAGTCGCATTACTTTGCATCTCCTTTATCTCAAGCTTGCTTATTGTTAACCCAAATAATGCTTTTATTAAAAACGCGGCTTGATCTTGGTAACCACGCGGCTTGCATGGAGTTGTAACACAATCGACTAAGATCTAGGACAGATCCGCTTTCTCTTTTTGCAGATCATTTATTTCGCGAATGTGTCAGTATCTATATCTTTTGTCTTCCAGGTTGCTATCCAAAAATTTTAAGATTAAGATATATAGAACTATAACTTTGCCTGTTGTTTTCTATGGGTGTGAAGCTTGGTCGCTGACATTGCGGGAGGAAAGGAAGCTGAGGGTGTTTGAGAACATGGTGTTGAGGAGAATATTTGGACCTAGGAGGGACGAGGTAAC
>Ga0131853_10023637_pt1 | contig 11095 bp, 11 predicted proteins | sample TergutLab28metaG_FD_92764 | JGI IMG/M metagenome (GOLD analysis project Ga0131853, IMG submission 92764) | Labiotermes labralis P1 segment gut microbial communities from Petit-Saut dam, French Guiana - Lab288 P1 (version 2) (version 2) | ecosystem: Host-associated > Arthropoda: Insects >...
CCCTGCTGGCGCAGGTAGCGGCCGAAGTGGGGGACGGTGAAGGCGATCCGGCCACGCTCGCCGGAGTAGATCAGGCCCTTCTTGAGCAGGGCGTCGCGGGCGGGGGAGAGGGACTGCGGCTTCTTGTTGAGTACGGCGGCGACGTCCGACGTGGCGACCGAGCCGACAGCGTCTCCGTCGGCACCGAGCTCGGTGGCGGCGTCGGCCATGGCGCGCAGGTAGTCGCGCTCGGCGGGGGTGGCCCGCTCGTAGCGGGAGCCGAAGAAGCCGACGGCGAGCTCGCGCTCGGCCTCGGGGGAGGCGACGTCGACGTCGGCGGCGGAGATCGGCGTACTCGGGGCGAGGTCCCAGACCGCCTTGCCGTAGGCCTGGATGAAGTAGGGGTAGCCGCCAGTGGCGGCGTACATCGCCTCGAGCGCGGCGGCGTCGAAGGACGCGTCCTCCTCGCTGGCCGGCGCCTGCAGGGCGCGGTCGGCCGCCTCGCGGGTGAGGCGGTCGATGCGCTGATAGGAGAAGAGCCGCTCGGAGTAGGACTTGCTGGCCGAGAGGACGGCCGGCAGGTGGGGGAGGCCGGCGCCGACGACGATCAGCGGCAGGCCCGACTGGCTGATCTCGTGGCAGGCGGCGCACAGGGCGGAGACGTCGTCGGGGCCGAGGTCCTGCATCTCGTCGATGAAGACGCCAACTCCCTTGCCGACGTCGGCGGCCAGACCACCGATGTCGGTGAGCAGCTCGACCAGGTCGATCTCGATGTCGCCGGAGTCGGCGCGGCCGCGGATGACGGGCGCCTCGATGCCCGGCGACCACTGGTCGCGCAGCTTCGCGCCCGCACCGGCCTCGCGCTGCACGAAGCCGCGGATCACGCCGAGGACGTGGTCGACCTGGTACTGGTCGGGATGGCCGAGCTCGCGGACCGCCTGGTGCAGGGCGCTCGCGAGCGGACGGCGCAGCGACTGATCGGGACGGGCCTCGAGCTTGCCGGTGCCCCAGCCCTTGCGGACCGCGGCGGAGCGACAGGCGTTGAGCAGCACGGTCTTGCCGACGCCGCGCAGCCCGGTGAGCACCAGGGAGCGCTCGGGGCGGCCGCGCGCGACCCGCTCGAGCACCACGTCGAAGGCGCGCAGCTGGTCGTCGCGGCCGGCGAGCTCGGGCGGCCGCTGGCCGGCGCCGGGGGCGTACGGGTTGCGGATCGGGTCCATGATCGGACCGTATCCGGAAATCTAGGGCGGGCCTTAGATTTCGCTAGCGAGTCGCATCGAACGCCATACAAGGGCTAATGGGCGAGCACCCTGGCCTTCTCGGCCTGGTACTCCTCCTCGGTGAGGATGCCGCGGTCGCGGAGGTCGGCCAGCTTGCCGATCTCCTCCGCCGTGCTGGACGACGTACCGGCAGCCGACTGCACGTAGGAGCGGAAGGAGTCCTCGGCCGCCGCGGCCCGCCGCAGCTCGCGCTCGTGCATCCGGCCGCCGCGGACGATCAGGTAGGCCAGCACGCCGATCAGCGGGAAGATGATGAGGAGGATCAGCCAGGCGGCCTTGGTGCCGCCGCCGAGGTCGGGGCTGCGGAACAGGTCGCCGACGATCCGGATCAGCAGGAAGATCCAGAGGATCCAGAGGAAGAACCACAGCAGCGTCCAGAAGACGTCGAGCAGCGGGTACGACGCATTGGTGATGAGTGGCACGGTCATGGAACGACTGTGCGCCTCGCGCGCGCCCGCGGCAATGGGCGGCGTACCGCCTGTATTTCATATCTAGAACGATCGTCAGAGAAGCGATATGGTCGGGGGAGTCGTCGGACGGAGTCCCAGGTGTCGATCGAGAACGGTGAGCGTCCCCTCGAGGAGGGCGTGGCGACCGACTTCAGCCAGACCATGAGCTATGCGGGCTACCTCGCCCTCGACCGGCTCCTGTCCGCGCAGCATCCGGTGTCCGACCACCACGACGAGATGCTCTTCATCGTTCAGCACCAGACCACCGAGCTGTGGTTCAAGCTGGTGCTCCACGAGCTGCGGGCGGTGCGTGCCGCGCTCGACGCCGACGACCTCAGCCGCGCCCGCAAGGGCGTCGCACGGGTCAAGCACATCTTCCGCACGCTCACCGAGCAGTGGTCCGTGCTGGCGACCCTGACGCCGAGCGAGTACGCCGAGTTCCGCGGGCAGCTCGGCTCCTCCTCGGGCTTCCAGTCGGTGCAGTACCGCGCCGTGGAGTTCATCCTCGGGAACAAGAACGCCAAGATGCTGCCGGTCTTCGAGTCCGACCCGCCGGCGCACGCGATGCTGAGCGAGCTGCTCGCCGAGCCGACCGTGTACGACGCCTTCCTGCGCCTCCTCGCCCGCGCCGGCCACGACATCCCGGCCGCGGTGCTCGAGCGGGACGTCAGCCGCGCCTGGGTCGAGCACGCCGACCTGATCCCGGCCTACCTGCGGATCTACTCCGACACCGATGCCCACTGGGGCGCCTACGCGGCCTGCGAGGACCTGGTCGACCTCGAGGACGCCTTCCAGCTCTGGCGCTTCCGCCACCTGCGCACCGTGCAGCGCACGATCGGCTTCAAGCGCGGCACGGGCGGTACGTCGGGCGCGGACTTCCTGCGCCGGGCGCTCGATCTGACCTTCTTCCCCGAGCTCTACTCGGTGAGGACGCGGATCGGTGGCTGACGTCGTGGCCGGCGTCGTCGCGGACCTCTGGCTCGGCCACCGGCGCGGTCCGGCGGTCGTCGAGGACGGTGTCGTGGTCCCGGCCGACGTCGCCGCGCCGGTCGGCTCCGACACGGTCATCCCGGGCATCGTCGACCGCCACGTGCACCTCGGCCTGGTCGACCCGTCGGCCTTCGCAGGCGGACTGGTCGTCGAGGTGCACGACCTCGGCTGGGTCCCGTCGCAGGCGGTCGAGTGGCGCTCCGACCCGCCGGCCGGCGTCACGGTGCGGATCGCCGGACCGTTCCACACCGCGCCCGGCGGGTATCCGTCCGGCCGTGCCTGGGCGCCCGAGGAGTCGGTGCGTGCCGTCCGTGACGCCGACGACGCGCGGGCGGCGGTCGCCGAGGCGGTCTCGATACGCCCTCGCTCGTCCCTCGCGAGGGCTACTCGACCAACGACAGGCGTCGACTTCCTCAAGATCGCGCTGCAGGACCGGATGGCGCTGCTCGACGACGAGACCCTGGGCGCGCTGGTCGCCGCGGCCCATGACGCGGGGCTGCCGGCGGTCGTGCACGCCGAGGGCGCCGGCCAGGCGGCCCGCGCGATCGACGCGGGCGCCGACGTACTCGCCCACACGCCGTGGACCGAGGTCCTCGACGAGGACGCGCTGGCCAGGGGCCTCGACGTCACCTGGATCTCGACGCTCGCGATCCAGACCGGCCGCGGGCGCCGGAACGCCCTGGAGAACATCTGGCGCTTCCGCGGCCTCGGCGGCCGCGTCGTCTACGGCACCGACCTCGGCAACGGGCCCGCGCTGCCCGGCGTCAACGAGGAGGAGATCCTCGCGCTCGGCGAGGCCGGGCTCGCCGGCGACGACCTGCTGGCCGCGGTCACCGGCGTGAGCGGCGGCGACGCGCTGCCGCTCGGGCGGGCGCTCGCGGCGCCGCTGCCGCTGCCCGGCACCGCGGCGCAGCTGGTCGCCTGGCTGCGCGCCGCCCGGCGCCTCGATCCCACGGGAGGACAGTGATGAGCGTGCTCGACCGCCTGCCCGCCCGGCTCGTGGAGCGGGCGGCCGAGCTGGACGCGGCCGACCCTCTGGCGGCGTACCGCAGCGAGTTCGTCGACGCCGAGGGGCTGGTCTGCTACCTCGACGGCAACTCGCTCGGCCGCCCGCTCGCGGTCACCGCCGGGCACGTCGCCGACTTCGTCGGCGACGCCTGGGGCAGCCGGCTGATCCGGTCGTGGGACGAGCAGTGGATGGACGCGCCGACCGAGCTCGGCGACCTGATCGGCCGGGTCGCGCTCGGTGCGGCCGCGGGCCAGAGCGTCGTCGCCGACTCCACGACGGTGATGCTCTACAAGCTCGCTCGCGCCGCCGTCGACGCGCGGCCCGGCCGCGGCGAGATCGTCGCCGACACCGCCAACTTCCCGACCGACCGCTACGTGCTGCAGTCCGTCGCGGCCGAGCGCGGCCTGACGATCCGCTGGATCGAGCCCGACCCCGTCCTCGGGGTGACCGAGGAGCAGGTGCGGGCGGCGGTGGGGGAGCGCACCGCGCTGGTCCTGCTGAGCCACATCGACTACCGCTCGGCGTACGTCGCCGACCTGCCCGCGATCACCGCCGCCGCCCACGCGGCCGGCGCCCTCATCCTGTGGGACCTGTGCCACTCGGCCGGCGTGCTCGAGATCGACCTCGACCGGCACGACGTCGACCTGGCGGTGGGCTGCACCTACAAGTACCTCAACGGTGGCCCCGGCTCCCCGGCGTTCGGGTACGTCGCCGGCCGGCTGCACGACGAGCTGCGCCAGCCGATCACGGGCTGGATGGGCGCCGACGAGCCGTTCGCGATGGAGACCGCGGACTACCGGGCGGCGAGCGGCATCCGGCGCTTCATCAGCGGCACCCCGCCGATCGTCGGGATGCTGCCGCTGCGCGACATGCTCGCCGTGGTCGAGCGGGCCGGGCTGCCGGCGATCCGCGCCAAGTCGGTCGCACTGACCGGCCTCGCCATCGAGATCGCCGACGAGGTCCTCGTCGGGCTGGGCGCCGCGGTGGCCTCGCCGCGTGACGCGGCGGTCCGGGGCGGGCATGTCCTCGTGACCCATCCCGCGGCACGAGGCGCCACCGAGGAGCTGTGGCGCCGCGGGGTCATCCCCGACTTCCGGCCCCCGAGCGGGCTGCGGCTCGGGCTGTCCCCGCTGAGCACCGGTTTCACCGAGCTCGCGGCCGGCATGGCCCACATCGCCGAGGTTCTTAGCAAGTGACCGGTGTCCTCGACGACCTCGAGTCCCGCCCCGGCAGCACGACGGCGCTCCTCCGCACCGTGATCGGGTCGACCATGCGCGACCACGGTGGCCGGCTGTCCACGGCCGCGCTGGTGGCGCTGATGGAGGCGGTCGGCGTACCGCCCGGGCGGACGCGGACGGCGCTGACCCGGCTCAAGGCCAAGGGCCTGATCGCCTCGACGAACGGCACCGGGCCGGCCGGCTACGCCCTGACCCCGGCCGCCGCGACGATGCTCGACGAGGGCGACCTCCGGATCTACGAGCCGCGCGCGATGGCCGACGGCGACCCGTGGTGCCTGATCTCCTTCTCCGTGCCCGAGCAGCACCGCGCCGTGCGCCACCAGCTGCGCCGCAGGATCGGCGAGATCGGCTGCGGCACCGTCGCGAGCGGCCTGTGGATCGGGCCCGAGTACCTCACCGAGGAGGTCGAGGGGATCGTCGCCGAGCTCGGCCTCGCCGACCACGTGACCGTCTTCGTCACCGACCAGATCCGCGAGCCCGACCTGCCCGCGGCCGCGGCCCGGTGGTGGGACCTCACCGCGCTCCGCGCCCGCCACGAGGACTTCCTCGCCGCGCACGACGCGGAGCTGGCGGCGTACCGTGCCGACGAGGGGCCTCGCGCCGCCTTCCGCGCGTGGATCCGTGTGCTCGACGCGTGGCGGCCGATCCCCTACCTGGACCCGGGCCTGCCCACCACGCTGCTGCCGGCGAGCTGGCCGGGTCTGCGTAGCATCCAGCTGTTCAGGGAGTCTCGGGACAGCCTGGCCGCCACCGCGGCCGGGTATGCCCGGGGCGTGACCGGACTCGGAGGAGGCAACGGCGCCTCCCCGGTGCAGCCGCAAACAGCGGCGGGAAAGGGAAAGACAGCATGAGGATCGGCGTTCCCAAGGAGATCAAGAACCACGAGTACCGCGTGGCCATCACGCCCGCGGGCGTGCACGAGCTCGTCCAGCACGGTCATACGGTGACCGTCGAGGCGGGCGCGGGCGTGGGCTCGTCCATCCGCGACGAGGAGTACGCCGCCGCCGGCGCGTCCCTCGAGCCCGACGCCGACAGGGTGTGGGGCGACGCGGAGATGGTGCTCAAGGTCAAGGAGCCGATCGAGCCCGAGTACCACCGGATGCGCGAGGGGCTGGTGCTCTTCACCTACCTGCACCTGGCCGCCGACAAGCCGCTCACCGAGGAGCTGCTCAAGCGCAAGGTCACCGGCATCGCCTACGAGACCGTCCAGACCGCCGACCGGCAGCTGCCGCTGCTCGCGCCGATGTCCGAGGTCGCCGGCCGGCTCGCCCCGCAGGTCGGCGCGGCCACCCTGCAGAAGGCCAACGGCGGCCGTGGCGTGCTGCTCGGCGGCGTGCCGGGCGTGCCGCCGGCCAAGGTCGCCGTCATCGGCGCGGGCGTCTCCGGTCTCAACGCCGCCAAGATCGCCGCCGGCATGGGCGCCCAGGTGCGGATCCTCGACCTGAGCGTCAACGCGCTGCGCCGCGCCGACCACATCTTCGGGGGCGCCGTCGAGACGGTCACCTCCAACAAGCTCGCCGTCGAGCAGGTCTGCCTCGAGTCCGACCTGATCGTCGGCGCGGTGCTCGTGCCGGGCGCGAAGGCGCCGACGCTGGTCTCCAACGAGCTGGTCTCGCGGATGAAGCCCGGCTCGGTGCTCGTCGACATCTCCATCGACCAGGGCGGCTGCTTCGAGGACTCCCGGCCGACCACGCACGCCGACCCGACCTTCCCGGTGCACGAGTCGGTCTTCTACTGCGTGGCCAACATGCCCGGCGCGGTCGCGCACACCTCGACGTACGCCCTCACCAACGTGACCATGCCGTACGCCGTCGCGCTGGCCGGCAAGGGCTGGCAGCAGGCGCTGCGCGACGACCCGGCGCTGGCCCTGGGGCTCAACACCCACGCCGGCGAGCTGACCAACGGTCCCGTCGGCGAGGCGGTCGGGATCACATCCACGCCGCTGGCGAGCATCCTCGCTTGAGGGGTCGGGCGGGCACGGCCGTACTCTTGGGGACGCCATGCCCGCCCGCACCACCCCTCGCCCGTGGAGCCCCTCCCTGTGGGGCGCCCATCTGCTGCTCGTCGTCGTCCTCGCGGCGACGGTGCTGCTGGGCTACTGGCAGTTCCACGTCTCGCGCGACCACCGCGCGCAGCAGGTCACCCAGCTGGCGCACGAGCAGCCCAAGCCGCTCGGCGACGTGATGGGCAACAACGACCCGTTCCCCGGCGACGAGCTCGGCCGGCCGGTCACGATCTCCGGCACCTGGGTGCCGGGCGCGACGCTCTACGTCTCCCAGCCCGGCGGCGGCTACTGGGTGATCTCGCCGATCGCGGTCGGCCGCGACGCGAGCGCCCCGGCGATGTACGTCGTGCGCGGCTGGTCGCGGACGACCACCTCGACCCAGCCCACGGGGCCGGTCACCGTGGTCGGCTGGCTCGAGCCTGACGTGTCGGACATGTCGCTGACCGACACCAACCCGAAGGACGACGTACTGCCCCAGCTGCAGCTCTCGCTGGCGATGCCGCACGTCCACCAGGACCTCTACGGCGGGTACGCCGTCATCGCCGACCAGCAGGGCGGCTGGAGCGTGGCCACCCACAACGACGGCACCACGGGGCTGCGGACCGTGCCCGAGCCGGCGGCGCCGAAGGCCGACCCGACGACCGGCCTGCGGAACCTGCTCTACGCGTTCCAGTGGTGGCTGTTCGGCTGCTTCGCGATCTACATCTGGTGGCGGCACGTGCGCGAGGTCACCCATCCGGCGCCTGTCGAGGAGCCCGACTCAGCGGACACCCAGGATGAGGCCGTAATCTCCCAGGCGTGACACGTCTCTTCACCGCCTATCGTGTGCTGGCGATCGCGGTCGGCATCTTCCTGCTCGCCGCCTGCATCAACTGGCTGCTGAGCCACCCGCTCAACGTCATGGGCGACATCTGGTGGCTGTGGATGCTGCACGGCTACGTCTACATCGCCTACCTGGTCGTGGCGGTGCCGTTCGTCCGCAAGGCCGGCTGGTCGCTCTCGACCGTGGCCGCGATCATCGTCGCCGGCCTGATCCCGGTGCTGATGTTCTTCGTCGAGCACTATGTCTCCGAGCGCTACAAGAGCGAGCACCCGGAGCTGTTCGCGCCCGCCTGAGTAGACGACCCACGCCAAGGCCTCGCACGCTGCGCGACGCCCATCATCCGCGCTGGCTGCGTTGCCGATGCTCGAAAGACGCCCGGTCTGCCTTCGCATCGGCGCCTGGCCAGCGCGGCGCTGAGCGCCGCTCGCTAGCACGATCCCTTGACGTGACCCGTCTAGGATCGGGTCGGCATATCCGCAGACCGAAGGACAGTCATGGCTGACGAGCAGGCGACCCTGCACACCAACCGTGGTGACATCCGCGTCACCCTCTTCCCGAACCACGCACCGGAGACGGTGGCCAACTTCGTCGGCCTCGCCAAGGGTGAGAAGCCGTACGACGCCGGCAGCGGCAAGACCGGCCCCTTCTACGACGGCCTGACCTTCCACCGGGTCATCGACGGCTTCATGGTCCAGGGCGGCTGCCCGCTGGGCACCGGCACCGGCGGCCCGGGCTACACCTTCAAGGACGAGCCGCACCCCGAGCTCACCTTCGACAAGCCCTACCTGCTGGCCATGGCCAACGCCGGCCCGAACACCAACGGCTCGCAGTTCTTCATCACCGTCGGGGCGACCACGTGGCTGAACTTCAAGCACACGATCTTCGGCGAGGTCGCCGACGACGAGTCGAAGCAGGTCGTCGACGCCATCGCGACGACCCAGACCGGGCCGGGCGACCGCCCCGTCGACGCGGTCGTCATCGAGTCCGTCGAGATCGCCTGACCCTGCCTTGAGCGAGACCTCTGCGGCCGGGGCGCCGACCTGCTATCGGCACCCCGGCCGCGAGACCTACATCCGCTGTCAGCGGTGCGGCCGGCCGATCTGCCCGGACTGCATGCGCGAGGCGTCGGTGGGCTTCCAGTGCCCCGACTGCATCGCGGAGGGACGGCGTACGACCCGGCAGCCGCGGCGCTCGGTGCGCAGCCGCCTGGGGTGGAACCGGCCGGGTGCGGCGCCGGTGACGATGATCCTGATCGCGATCAACGTGCTCGTGTGGGCAGCGATCAACGTGTCGGGGCGCTATGGGAGCAGGCTCTACGAGCTCTTCGCCTTCCGGCAGCGTGCGAGCTGCGCCAGCGACGACGGCGGCATCTACCCCATCGCCGACACCCAGGCCAGATGCGCCCTGGTCCACCGCCTCACGGGGCAGTCGGCGCACTGGGTCCTCGGCGTCTCCGACGGCGCGCCGTGGCAGCTCCTGACGAGCGTCTTCACGCACGTCGAGCTGTGGCACATCGGGGCCAACATGTTCTCCCTGTACGTCGTGGGCACGCAGCTCGAGCCCGCGCTGGGCAAGCTCCGCTTCCTGGCGATCTACCTGCTCTCGGGTCTCGCCGGCTCCGCGCTGGTCTACTGGGTCGCCGACCCGACCGTGCCGACCGTGGGCGCCTCCGGCGCGATCTTCGGGCTGCTCGGCGCGATCATGGTCTTCTACCTGAAGGCCCGCCAGCCGCTGCAGCAGATCATCATCCTGCTGGTGATCAACTTCGCGATCACCTTCACCATCCCGGGCATCTCCTGGGGTGCGCACGTGGGCGGCTTCATCGGGGGCGCGGCCGCCGGCGGCGTACTCGCCTACACGCGTGCGGACCGCCGCCGACGCCAGCAGCTCGGCGGCCTGATCGGCATCGCGCTGGTCATCGTCGGAGCGGTCATCGTGCGCACCGCCGTCCTCACCTGACCCGGCTCGACCACCGGTCTGCGCATGCGGACCAATTGGGGCCTGTGGGGCAGGTGTGCACCCCATCCGTCACTGGCGTCCCGATTGGTCCGCATCACGGCGTACGCCGGGTCCGGATGCAGGCTGTTGCGGACCAATCGTGACGGGAGATGCCCCTGTGAATCCCACCCGTCACTGGCGTCCCGATCGGTCCGCATCACGGCATACGCCCGGAAGGCGACTTTTCAACAGCTGTGGAATCACCTGTGGAGAATTACACCTGTGTAGTTATGCACAGAGTTATCCCCTGATGTGCAGAACTTCCCCTGCCGGAGACGCGGCCAAACCTCGCAAATGAGAGCGAGTCGGCGCTACCTCGTCGAGGTAGCGCCGACTCGGCGGCTCTGGGGGCGGAGGTAGCGCCGACTCGGCCTACTCCCAGCGGGTCGCGAAGACGAAGCCGACGGCCATCCAGACGATGCCGACGACCAGGTTCTTCTGGTTGAGGTCGTTGAAGACCGCGATCTTGTGCCAGTAGGAGGCGTCGCTGAAGATGTAGTAGACGCAGATCCACAGCAGGCCGATGACGAAGCAGGCCAGCATCGACGTCACGACGCCGCGGTTGCGGCCCAGCGGGGTGTCCGGGTGGGCCGAGACGATCAGGCCGACGAAGAAGAGCCCGAACCCGATCAGGTAGTTCCAGTCCTTGAGGTGGCGCAGCGGCGAGAGCCCGCGGAAGTCCGACTCCGGGTGGCTGTAGGTGTGGTCGCTCGGGTGGACGCCCAGGTAGTAGTAGGCGATCCAGGCGATGCCGAGTGCCATCAGGACCAGCGCGACGGCGAAGCGCGCGGTGAAGACCGGTCCGCGCTCGACGTCGACCGGCATCGGATTCTTGAGCTTGGCCACGGGAACGTGCTCCTCAGGTGCGTTGGAAGGCAGGGCATACCCTAATGGCCGTGAGTCCCAGATCCCACGCGAGGCCGCAGCACGAGTCGCGTCGCGCCCGCCGGAGCTGGGCGTGGCGGATCGGCACTCCCGCCGTGGTCCTCGGGTGCGGAGCGCTCTTCGTGGTCAGCGCGACCAACAGCGAGGGCACCGACCTGCGCCCCGGCCGCTACACGGACCTGGCCGGCCTGGTCACCGCCGAGGCGGGCCAGACCAAGGCCCTGACGGACCACGTCGCCCAGCTGCAGAGCCAGGTCAACCAGCTCTCCCAGGGCCTCTCCGACAGCCAGGTCAGGAGCGAGCAGGCGAGGATCGACAGGCTCAAGGGACCCGCCGGCCTCACCCCCGACGAGGGGCCTGGCATCCAGATCACCCTCAGCGACGCCCCCGAGCAGAATCTCGTCGGCAGTCCCTACTCCGCCGACTACTACGTCGTGCA
>Ga0131853_10023638_pt1 | contig 11094 bp, 7 predicted proteins | sample TergutLab28metaG_FD_92764 | JGI IMG/M metagenome (GOLD analysis project Ga0131853, IMG submission 92764) | Labiotermes labralis P1 segment gut microbial communities from Petit-Saut dam, French Guiana - Lab288 P1 (version 2) (version 2) | ecosystem: Host-associated > Arthropoda: Insects >...
TACCCAACCGGTACAGCGAAATTAATGTGACTTTTTATAGTGTGACTTTAGCAAGGACGATATAGCTCCCTGATGATGGTCCTAGGACCGAAACATGTCGGAGCGTTTTTAATGTTTTAATGTTTTAAAGTGTAAATTTTATAAATTTTATGTATGTGCAGTGGTTGGTATAATAATTGAGTAACTCGACAACATGCACGGTATAACAACGAAAATAAGAAATATGTTATTTACCGGGGGAATGTGACTGAGTAGGTTTAGAACAAGCAAGACGAAACACAAAACACCGATCCCCTGAAGAAACAACAGTGTGTTCCAAGTCACAATTTAATCGACCAAGTGCCGTAAAACCTTAGAAAGTTATTTGACATTTACAGCTCTTTCAAGAACAAAGACGTTTGTGTCTTGTAACATTGTGTTTACTAATTCATTCCATTATTTTAACGGAAAGACTCAAGTGGATATTCTTAAGAGCAGGGCGACGAACAAGTCATGGTAGCTTTGTTTCTGTCTTCATTTGTTTATCTTTGTTTTTGAAGCAGAACGGTGAAGAGTCAGGTGTTTGTCCATCGCGTCAGAAGTGGAGTCCAGGTTGTTCGCGGTGCAAAGTCGTTTTGTATTAGTGCACTTTTGCTTTTATATTCTGTTATACGGCGAAACACGTTTAAAGAAGCCTGATAACTCGAAATAATCGACGACGTCAATCCGACTGATATTGTAACGCAGTTCGCCCCAATATTTACATGTGGGCGTGAGTAAATATTCTGAAGTGCATATCTGTACTGTGTATTATGGGTGGACATTAACTGTTATGACTATTTCCCTCCACTCATTCCGTGCTTATGACAAGCATGGACCTGAAGATGGGAGTAAAGCCAACTCTAGAAATGTGAGCACATCACACATGTTGCAGACCAGTAGACTGTGTTCAACATCTTATTGGTACAAGAGAGTACAGTACTAAGTAACTTAAAAGCACAAAGACATTTGACTAAAGTGGATATCTGAGAATATTTTTTACAAAATTTACACTCAGCTTTTATTTTTCCTGTACGTGGGACATAGTACGGAAATAAATGAAAGACAATGGAGAAATAAGAGCAGTCAGTCACAACTATGATTGTATATTTTACTGTATATTGCAACGTATGTCGGTTTTTTTTAGAAAGCCACAATTAGGCACTGTAAAATACTGAATAAACGTCCTTTTTTTGCTGAAGTATTTACGTTGTCAGTTGATAAATGAAAAAAAAATTCGAAAAACTTCAAAATATAAGTACAGTAAGATATACAAATATAGTTGTGCCTTTCTGTTTCTATTTCTGCATATTTACCTATAGTTATTTTTCCAAATGGGCCGGGATTGCGACTGGCTATAGTCTTGATGGTCCGGGGATCGAATCCCGGTGGGGGCGAGATTTTCCGCACCTGTCCTGACCCAGCCTCCTATACAATAGATACCATGTCTTTTCCGGGTGTAAAGCGGCCGGTGCGTAGCGTTTACCACCTACCCCCATCTAGCGCCGAGGTTAAAGAAAGCGTTGAGCTATACCTCTACTCCATCTCTGGGTCTTCGTGGCCTGTTATTGGTCCAAATAGAATAGAAGGATGTAAGTTTGCTTCATTTCTCTTAAACATGCAAATTTTAAGAGAGAAATACTGAATGGGTCTATTCGTACGCCTTATTGTTTCAGTTTTCAGTAGTTAAGTACCCACGTGTTTACGAAGTGGGGAAGTGTTACATCCGGTAGTTAATGAGAGTGCTGAACGAGAAGAAAGTGCAACGTGTAGCATCGTGAGAAATTCTGCTTCTCTGCACACCATTGTTAACTTCCAAATTTTGATACGGATGGTGTTATCAAGTTCACTGCACAACCGATATTCTACTGACCACACTTCATACTTTTCTTTTTTAAGTTAGCCTACACGGCGATTCAATTTCAGGGCACATAACAAAATTAAGCGGGAGCACATTCTCTTGTAAGACGAAATTGTCCTTGACACTGGTCCATTTATTTCATCAAGCGATGCTTGTCTGTTTATTAGACATATTCCTTTCATCAGGCTTTCTCGAACAAAACTGTCCGTGGTCGCATTTTTGAAAGTAAAATTTACTTCTGCCTCATTTTAATTATTTTATGTATATAGACGTTCAGAGCCACAGTACTTATTAAATAAAGTTCGCGTGCATGCTTACATATATTTGCTCTTATTCGCACGGTTTTTTGCGTATATATTACACTTTATTCTCATTTTTGCTTGATTATCAAGAACATTCTGTTTAGAGGTCAAAGGCCATATTTCTTCGGCCTATTTTTCCTTCGCTTCTCATAACAACGCTCTAAAGAAAAGAAGAAAGGAGGAGGAAACTGGTAAATTTCAAGAAGAAAAATTAACCCAAAGTACTTAAAAAAAATTACACTAATTTACCAAGATTGACAGAAAGTTTTTGTTTATGGCCAGATCCCTCCAACATTCTCCAGTTAAATTTTGCACTTGTCAAATTTTCTTAATTAGGCCCATTGAGCGAGGGTGTTTGAGAACATGGTGTTGAGGAGAATATTTGAACCGAGGAGGGACAAGGTAACGGGGGAATGGAGGAGATTGCATAACGAGGAGCTAAATGACTGTATTCCTCACCCAATATTGTGCAGGTGATAAAATCGAGAAGAATGAGATGGGCTGGGCATGTGGCGCGTAAGGGTGAGGAGAGGAGGGTGTATAGGGTCTTGGTGGGGAAGCCGGAGGGAAGGAGACCACTGGGGAGAGCTAGGCGTAGATGGGTGGATAATATTAGGATGGATCTCCAGGATGTGGGATGTGGGTATGTGGACTGGATTGGGCTGGCCCAGGATAGAGACAAATGGCGAACGCTTGTAAGTGCGGTAATGAACCTTCTGGTTCCGTGAAATGCTGGGTATTTATTGATTAGCTGCAAACCGGTTGGCTTCTCAAGAAGGACTCTGCACCATGGAGTGAGTATGGAGTAAGTGAGGCCCATTGAGCAATAAGCAGACACTTAGGTTTAAACGGTATAAGATAGTCCGATAAAGACCTGTTTTTTTTTGTCTAGTGTCTGTTGTGCTTCATGTCAACTTTTTGCGACTTCCAAACAGCGAATTACTGAAGTATATATTATCAAAATAATAATCACGACAGGCAATTTACGTACAACGTAACAATGAGGTACGTTCATGTAACCATTGTTGCAGTAGAAAAGCAATAAATATTATATATTTTTGAGTGTGTGTTTGTAGCCTTAGGAATCCAGCATGTAAAGCGCATGGAAGCCTCGACAATGAGGAGCCCTAGGCTCTTTAGTGTTGTTGGGCCATGAAAAAAAAATTGTTGTTGTTGTGTTAGTCCAAAAAATTATCATTGCCCCTCGTATGTCGGGATTTTTGTGCAAAGAAATATGACACGCCTTCGTTGTATATAGGTGACTCAATATGGAAAAGTTAATATGATAGATGTAACCGGTCATTGAAATCAGTTTCTATTCTTGGGCACGTTTTGTGGGTGGGAATGTAATTAAAATGTGTAATCTTGGAAGGGGTCCACCATAAGTAAAACACAACGCAATTACGGCTTTTATCTGAATAAGCTGCGCCTTTTAAGCGAAAATTCTGAAGATGTATGCAGTTTTATATACATGGGTCCGTGCATCGTGAATCCAATTTACCAATTTTCCAACTAGATGCGACTTATTCAGTTTATTACATTACTGTAGGCAGCTCTACATGTTTCGGGTGTTGACACCCATCATCAGGAGCTCATACAAATGTAATTACAGCTTCTGGTATTGATTAACTGCAATGAGTAAAATAGTACTTGTATTATATTAGTATTAATAGCAGCGTATTTTACTCATTGCAGTTAATCAATACCATAAGCTGTATTTACAGCTGTACCAGCTCCTGATGATGGGCGTCAACACCCGAAACATGTAAAGCTGTCTACAATAATGTAATAAACTGAATAAGTCGCATCTTGTTGGAAAATTGTTAAATTTGTGTATACAGTTGTTTATAGTTAACAACAGCCAGCATTTGTTCAAGTCTGGCTAAAGCAGAGTGGCTTCAGTTTTACATGACTAACAGTGACAGTGGGAACTCACTCTTCGGTCGTCGGTGAAACGGTGATATCATGGATATGTTACAACTCACCAGTGGATCTGAGTCGCATGATGCAGTGACAGCTAATGAGACCTGATTCTGCTTCTTCTCGAGAGTAAGGGGTTCTGAAAACCGAAGGGCGACTTGCTGCTCAGCAACCTCAATTACAAATTCGCAGCCCCGTCAGCTCTGAAGATCGCGAATGATACAAACACGTTAAAATTATTATGTTTATTGGAACGTGCATCATTTTGATAGTTTAATGAAGATAGACCAACTTGATGTCACTTGCTTTATTTTTTCATTATTTAATGCTCAACATGTTTCGAATGTTAGTACATCCATCCTCAGGAGCTTGTGACTTATTTGTTGAGTTATTTCATGGGTTGTATTGCTGTGGTTCGATGTGTGTTGGTGTTACGGTGTGGTTTGGCTGGGGTGGTGTGGTATCCGAATGCAGGCTGAAGCATGCTTCAGCCTGCATTCGGATACCAGGATAATAAATTTACAAGGCAAGATCCATTAAGAATCAAGACCAATTGTAGATGTTTGTGTGCCTCAGCAAAACCTATGACAGTATTCTTATTAGACAGGCTTTTAAATACGACTCTTTTAGTAATGTATTTGGGTTTACTGCGTCTGACACCACACACACTTTGCTCAGTATATCATTATGTTAAAAGGTTTGTAGTGTTGTGTGTAGTGCGTGTGTATGATGTTTTTGTAAACAAAACACATAGCGAGGAGGTTTAGCAAAAAAGGCAGTAAACTTACATGTGGGGTTACCGACCGACTTAACGTGGTTTTATTCCTGACACTCCTCAGACAAATCGCGCAGTATTGCCTTAAAATGGACTAAAACCCCTTTCCAAGTAGTATCTATCCAACAATTTGCGATACCCTATCCATATAATTTGGCATTACACACGTCTTTGGCACTTTAAGAGTGTTGTAAAATAGCCTTAACATCAGTCATTTGTGAAGAGTAACATCCAAGAACAACTGCAAGATTCTTGCACCGAGTGTGGTTCTGGCCCCTTGCCATGAAATGATCTCACGTTTGTTGCTCTCAAGAATTTGTATTTTTTTTTAATTATCCTTTCAGTTTGAAGTTTATGGTTCACGAAACTGAGAAAGAAAATATACGTCTTCTTGGACATGACGCTGTGTCATGATAAATAGATAGCTATTGGCTATTTACCAATTTGTAAGACTTGAATCATCTGCGTGTGTACTTGTTGACTGCAATTCACAGTGTCTCGGATTATTTGAAGGTATGAATCGGCTTCTGACTCTTAATATGGTAGGAAAAAGGGTCATGAGAATTGAAATAGGGAGGGTATGGGAGCGGAGGGAGTGGCATATATCTAACTACTTCCGGCTCTCTAGAATTGTACGAATAAGAGGCTTATCGTGTCTCGTTACTAACAAGTTTCCAAAAGAAAAATACGAACACCTTTCTTCGTACGAGATTTGAAGATTCTTTCTGCATTATGATACAGCATCGCCTGCTAAATAGTTGTTTTTTATGGCTCGACAGCCCAGAGGGCGTAGGGCTTCTCATTGTCGAGGCTCCACGATTACACAAAGACACACCGCGCTTGGTAGGACTCCTCTGGACGAGTGATCAGCCCGTTATAGAGACCTATACCTGACAACACACAACACTCACACAGGACAGACATCCATGCCCCCGGCGGGATTCGAACCCCCAATCCCAGCAAGCGAGCAGTCTCAGAGCCACGTCTTAGACCGCCCGACCACCGGGGTCGGCTGTTAAATACTTACTGTAGGTAATACTCTTTATCAATTGACACTGCTTCGTACCCTGGAAGACACGTTTCTTCTACTGTCACCATCTGTCGAGCAGCAAACCTGTCAACTTACCTGATGTCATTGATTTTGAAATTTTTAATACCTTACAGGTCTAGTCTTATTACACGCAGTGCCGTGTTCACACTACAGACTGCGAGTTTCACACACACACACACACACACACACAAATCCACACGTAAACACACAAACAATTTATGTAATTCGTTTTATTATGGAAACATATATTTATGCAATGTTCATTGATTTCTTTTTCTAATTAAAACACACTATGTTCTCTGTGAGTAGAAGCAGCACGTTTTATATAAGAAAGAGAACAGTCTTCAGAGGGTTATCTTTATGTCATTCCACCCGTCGTGCATTTATACAAAACAATAACAATGCCGTCAAACACAATTTGAATATTAAAAAAATCTCAGCTATTTGTGTCGGCTGTTCGTATTACCCATTGTCAAACTTTATGGTAATTTAGGAATTCGATATTGAACAAGTATAAAACAAAATGTGTATTTAATATGCAATAACTTAAAAATCTGTAACAATTTGAAACTACGTACTTGACTTTTAAATTGTACGTGTTGTGTGTTGGTTCTTTAAATTACTTCACAGCCTGATGATGGTTTGTATGGAAAGTCGAAACATGTAGCTGAGGGTTTTAAGTATACAACATGTGTTTGATTGATGTTGTTATTGTTCAGAGGCTTAGGAATCAACGGACCGTTCCCCTTGACGGGTCTATATATAAATGTATCAACAACGATAAAATATTTATTCATGGGGTTCCATCAAAAAGCGTCTCCTTTACCCAGCTGTTTGGAACAGACTTTATAGATATAGAGAAGCTGGTATGCGTTAGGCTATTTAAGAAATTCTCAGCTTTTTATGGTGTCTAAATGTCCATTACAATGATCACAAAACCATACCTCTTCTATTTTGTGCCGGAAGAATCGCTATTTTTTTTGTCAGAATTACTTCTTAAAAAAAAGAAGTTTAAAACTGTCCTACCGTACATTCCGAACCCGAAATGGGAAAGGCAAACGGCATACATGGCAGAGAAAGTCACATATACAAGATTTTGATAGGAGAGCCTGCAGGAAAAAAACACATGGAAGAGCTGAATTTAGAAAAAAATATAGTACAGTATTACATAAACATAACACTTAAAATATATCATATTTCAACAAACACGATGAGAAGGCGCGGAGTGGATTAATGTGGCTCCGGATATAGAAAATGGTGGACTGTCGAGCACCCTAAAAAACTTGGGGTTCTGTAACCTGCTTAACCCAGGACCCCTTATCTTCTAAAGACGAAATCTGCTGCTCAGAATTAGTTATAAGCTATGCCTAGATATCCCAAGTGGCCTTCTTCCTTATCATCCGGTGTTTTTGACGACCTGTTCCTTTATTTATTCTCGGCATTCATTTGCGTAACCATTAAAAAGCAGAATTCTGGAGTCAACTGACTGTTAATGCCCATCTGTGAGGCATTTGGCAGGCCTGCTGTACACTGAGTGCTGGCTGGAAGTAAAACTAGAAAGGTCAAAGTTCACGTTTGTGTCGGGCAGGAAAATCGATATTCTAATCCAAATGGAGAAAACACATTCCAACTTTCGAACATTTTATGTTCTAGATGTATAGAAATACGTTTGGCAGTTCCTCTATTTAGCATTTTGCGGTAAATTATATTCGAAAGGGCTTGAAGTAATTCTGTTTTTTTCTAAGCGTTATTTTTACAGAGATGAATAGTTCTGAAAACGCCAGATTTTATGTATTTTATGTAGCATGAAATTTGCACAAATCAAGATAAACCTTTCTTTACAGTTTTTCATCCCTCCTTCCTTAAGATACAATATAATTTCCTTCTCTGTATCGTAGTTTACTTCAGTCTGTATTCTTTTTCCTTTTTTTGTCGTTTCATTCTCAGTTGTGATTAAAATTAAACAAAATTTCCAGATTTTCTTCTGTATTTTGCATGTGTCGTTAACCTTTCAATTGAACTAACTGATAAGAATTTATTCCACTATCCATAAGGTAACTCAGACCAAAGACCTGAAACAGTGTAATTAAAACGTGGCTCTTCGTAAAATAAATAGCGATGAAACACGTTTCGGGTTTTGGCAATGGCCAGTATGTATAATCCAGTGTTGTAAATCTGTACACACTACAGTGGGCAATAAATTATTTTTCTTTTTCTTTTTTTCTCTCCAGTTTACCTTCATGTACAGTTAAGATCGACCCATATATTACTTTATCTACAAATTCAAATGGCCAACAAAAGAGAATTTTTTATTTCGAAAGTAAATAAACCCTCCAAGATTTAATGTACTCAAGAATGATTTCAAAAGTGAATAGTGACGAAGCTTTGCCTAATTTCAACATCGACAGTTTGTATCAGATTGGAGTATTTTTACATCGTCGAATACCAAGTTTAAACTGTGAAGATGGGAAAAGTACTTTTGTACAAAGAGCAGAAAAGGTTTCCCGGTTTATTTAACGCCCCTGTCCAGAAATATGAATTCTTAATTTAAACAAATTCTTATAGCTCTTTTATCTGAAAACTTAGCAGGTAAATTCACTTATATTTCTCAGCAATAGTCTACTGAAATGGCTTCCACTAGACCTTCATATTATTTATATGTACCTTATATGCATTTTCATATACGAGTAACGCTATGTAGGAAAAATTTTAAGTTCTTTGGAGCTGAACCTGAAGCAGGGTTTGGATAAATTTGACTGATGGAAAATGAAATGAGATTTATTCCGTAATTTATAATAGTCTACAGAAACACCGCCAGATATTAACGCAACGAATGCAGTAGTTTCAAACGTGAAAATACGTACTATAAACTGTATATGGAGTTTAAGTCCTTTATTAGGTGTCAAAATTATACATTTGGTAGATAGGACAGATCTGTTTAAAATTAGTTATTTAGTTTATAGTGGAAGGGACATTGTAACCAGTCTGTATAGCAGCTTACAGGGACAGAGACAATTCATGGCGGGTATAGAAAGCTAGCAGGTTCGCCGTTTGTCAGTGTCAAAACTGGTTTCTTAGGGGACTTTTTGGAACAATTGACGTTGTAAACTTTGACAGCTTTTGGACATATTCAATCTTGCTAGAAAGCATTCCATATTAGTCAAGCTTGCACACTAAAGGAAATCAGTAAGACGCGTGAAAGATTTCACACTGGTGACGGCTATAAAACAACGTTACATAAATAGGAGCCAGTGGAGTTAGAGTATTCAAAATTTTGACTTTTAGACCTACTAGGAAGTAGTGAAATTTGACGTTTAACCAATCGGGAACAGTAAGAGTATTTAAGCGGGGATGAATTTGGAACTGTACGAGTTTTGAAAACCTAACGCAAGCAAGGAGTCTGCTTTCTACCCTAGAAGTGACATGTTTTGTACGTTATACAGAGGTTACTAGTGTATACATTTTTCAAAGGCACATCCATGCATCCAACACATCTGTAAATTCCAACAATCGTGAAATAATATAAATAATATTAATAGTGTCGAATTATTTATAAAATTACTGTTCCGCTACTTAGAACACTTAGATTCCTTGAGATTAAAGACATGCGAACCGACGGAGAAGCCGTGTGGGTTGTATTTATATATATATACATACATATACGTGTGTGTGTGTGTTTGTGTGTGTGTGTGTGTGTGTGTGTGTGTGCAAGTTTCCTTCATGTACACGTGCTTGCAACGTAAGAATACAGCAATGAAACCTCATTTCATGTGGGCAGAAACCTCTCATGAGATATAAATTAAAGTAGTACTGATTTCAAGTCATTTCCTCAGTCTCAAGGATATTTAAAGAATTAATTCCTACCTTGCCGCAAATATTTGCTTCCATTGTAAAAGAGATCAAGTTGTTAATGCTGTTTAGAGAATCCATCTGTGTGTATTCGAGTATGATAGGCATCACATCCACACAATATGTGACAAATTGCAGATTTTAATATTAACCTCGTGTCATTTGTATTATTTAGTCTCTAAAACACTTAATTAGTTGTACCACACTAAATTTTATAATTATGTGAGCAAAGCCATACATTTATACGCGTCCACAATCCTGTTGAACACAAAATTAATTGCTCTGTCTGTATAACCTTGCATCACCATGCGTGAGCAACTAGAGGAAAGTTAGGACGAAATTAATGTCACGTGATACAAGGCAGTTTGGAGCCGTTTTAATTTCTCTTTAGATGGGGAAATTTTTAATGACCACTCTAATTTCATGCTCCCAAGTCGAGAGTAATCTCTGAAATATTTACCGAAACAAAGAACGTTTTGCCCAAGGATTGTAGAAAATAATTAAAAATAGACTTCAAATTTAGTATTAATTTTTCGTAATTAAACTTGATGTATGCTGTGTCTTTATTTCTAGACTTCCGTATTCAAACTTCAACGGCGATATTCCGAGAATACACGAACATTATCAATGTCACTTGCTGTTTGTAGTACTTAGAAGAATCCCCTTCTCACATGAATCCACAGATCCGAATGTATATAAATACACACTTTATTGATATATAATTGGATCCGCTGGCGCTACCTTTTCTTTATTAAATTTACATTTTATTTTGAGGTGTTGTATCGCTGTGTTTCCAGAATACATAGTCAAAAAATATAACCCGTCAATGCACAACTTTACTGTAGCAATTGCAAAGTGCAGCTACATGTTTTGGCTAGACAAAGTAGCAATTATAAAGCTGTATATATCAGAAGTATAAAAAGGAAATCATACACGTGTAGTTTACATATAGTTACAAATGATTATTTTAATAAATCTCGACCTTACATATAAAGGTATATACAACAATCATATATATAAAGGTATATATGATACATATATAAAGGTGTATATGATACATATGTAAAGTATATATATATACCTTTATATGTAAGGCAGAGATCTCTTACAGTAACCATTTGTAACTACATGTAAACTACACGTGTATAGTTTCCTTTTTGTACTTCTTATATATACAGCCTTAGGGAAATGAAATTAGGCACGTGGAACGTTAGGAGTTTTTATAGGGCAGGGTCACTTAAGGCAGCAGCGAGGGAATTAGCGAGATATAAATTAGATGTAGTGGGGGTGCAGGAGGTCAGGTGGGACAAAGAGGGCA
>Ga0131853_10023640_pt1 | contig 11093 bp, 7 predicted proteins | sample TergutLab28metaG_FD_92764 | JGI IMG/M metagenome (GOLD analysis project Ga0131853, IMG submission 92764) | Labiotermes labralis P1 segment gut microbial communities from Petit-Saut dam, French Guiana - Lab288 P1 (version 2) (version 2) | ecosystem: Host-associated > Arthropoda: Insects >...
CAGACGTTAATACGTCCATCTTCAGGAGCTAGCGAGTACTTGTTGTGTTGTGTAGGCTGACTTGAGGCGTGCTGGTGTTATGTAGCGGGATTGTCTGTTGGTGATGTGGTATCCGAGTGTAGCTCCTGAAGATGGACGTATTAACGTCTGAAACATGTTGAGCAATATATAATAAAGCAAGTGTCATCTAGTTGGTCAACCTTTATTCAAGCTTCTGTTTTTAATTTGGCCTTATCGCAAGAGTTTTCCTGTTTAAAGCGAAATATTTTGTATTAATCTTTTCCGATCATCTGTCAGTTTCCGGTACAGAGTGTGCGATGACAGGACGGACACAGATGAGACATTTCGTAGTCCCATCTTTTCTTCGTATACTATTACAGTAATCAAACATAGGAGACAGTGGTCGGTAGGTACCTTGGTATATGTACACAACATTTTAAACAACATACTAGAAGAACAGATATTACCTGGTAGATCCAGTGTTGGATTTGAGGGTTCTATTTATGTTACTGATTTAAATATTCTGTTGCAATGTATGCTAGGCTTCAGTAGCTGAAGGTAGCATTCAGTGTTGTTCTCTTGTTAATTCACCAGTAAACGTTTGCGTTTCATTAAATCAAGGAATTTCTTGAGCAAATGAGCGAATACTGGCTTGGGAAGAATTATTCTATAGAAATGCCTAACAGTCAATGCTTAAGGTTCTGGTCTTCCAGGCTGTTACTCTGACAGATCCTGACGTTTCGACGGACCGCAGTACTTCCACCTTCAAGGCTGTAGAGTCATAGTTCTGAACGCCGTATCAACCCCGTTGCACATAGTAACATCCCTGAAGACCACAATCCTTAAACATCAAAGTTGTGGAAAATTGAAACCTCGCAAATGAAAAAATTGGACAAGGAATTGAACCTCAGCGTCATTAATGGAAACCGAGATTTTAACAGCACGCCGTTTCAGTGTTTGAGGTATTCCAATCAGAACTGTATCTGGGAGACAGTTTGATTTGCAGGTCGACACTGTTACGTCGGCTCCGTATCAAAAATGCACAGAATTATAAATCATTTGGTTGGCAGCACTGTCTGTATGACACGTTCTGCCGGATGTTGTTTCCATGTACTCTCGATCTCCTGGCTGTTTCACAAAAACCTCTTCGTCTCGACACTTCTATTGCATACATAAATTAATTACTCACTTTTCCTCTGCTTTAATTTCTGTTCCCTACAACCGCAGAATCTATTAAAAAAGCGTTTGTGGAAGCAAAAGTTTTTCATTATAATTTCTCTTTGTAAGCCAGTTAATTACACCGAATGGACGAAGTACATAGATTCGGTACAAGAGAGTCTGTGACGTCACGTAGCCCTGTTTGTGTACCTGCTGTTCTGTTCGCGTTGCCAGAAGTTAAGTTTTAGAGTTCCAGAGCGGATAAAGTTTAGTCAGAAAAACAAGTGTAAATCCTTACGTCCCAAGGCCCTTGGTTTTTGCAGTTTAACGTAATTTGGTACATAAATACCTGCGACCTCCATCTACTGGGTACCATAAAGGAAGAAACTATAGAACTGAATTTAATGATTGTACAACAAGATGTGACTTATACAGTTTATTACTTTTATGTAGGAAGCTCTACATGTTTCGGGTGTCAACACCCGAAACATGTAGAGCTTCTTACAGAAAAGTAATAAACTGAATAAGTCGCATCTTGTTGGACAGTCATTAAATTCGATTCACGATGCACGGACCCGTGTATATAAAAAGCTATAGAACGTCACATTTCAGAAGACAGAAGTCTTCACCATTGTGAGAATCTGAAATCTCATTCAGTTGGCCGGCTTCCGTTTTGTGTTTTACTCTTGGTCTAACTCATCTCGCTATTCAGAATATGATAACCGACATTCACACTATAACGATTTTCGCAATAATTTTTAAATTTTGTTATTATAAAGATAATGCCGAACACCCCAGTCGAGTTGTTAGCAACCCTACTTTGTATTCAGCAGGTCTCGGACTCAAATCCCAGCCCAGAAGTCCGCTAACCTGGTTGTAGTTGTGTCTTGTTGTCAAAAGTCTTTCTAGGCCCGAAAAGGGCCTCATATATATCACGACCACGTATTTCCAAAACCTTTCCGCTTCATTATTCACAAGTCATCCAAAGACTCGACACTGTATATCCAGAGCGTCCGAGATCGTGTTTAAATTAACCGTACATACTAATGTAGGCGTGTGGGAGAATTTCAAATTTCACCCAATTGATTGCTTCACCGGTGGCTGCCGCGGTAAGCGGACGGGCGTTATCGTGGAGCAAAAGAACTCCCTTGAACAACAAATCTGTGGTCTTGTAGCGAATCGCCTTTGTCAGATGTGTTAACGCCTTCTGACCACGAGAAAACGGATCACAGCTGGCTGTTCTACAGTTATGCAATTCGAAAGCCGTGCCACCGTATTTAAGAAGATTTGTATTAAAAAAAAAACTACAACATGAACTAAATCAGGCACTGACTCGTTGCAAAAATGCCTAGTACGTCGTTTTTGAGACAACCTCAACGTCTCGCAGATCGTCGATTACAGCGGCTGTACGGACAAATTCACTTTAGCCTTCGTTAATATTTGTGAATGGCAATATCAAATTAAAATGTCATGTGGGAAGTAGCAGTGCCTTATATTTGGGGAATACTTACCCCCACTCATTTCTATATATTTTTATCTCCCGTCGCAACTTTAGAAACATGAAGTTTGAAATATGCAGAAGTAGCTTATAATGTTACTCATTTTATACTACGGTTGCCAAATGTGGTCATACAAATTTTAACACACTAAAGATTTTTATAGCTTGCAGTCTTGTAACAGTAGGCTCAGTTACACAAGTTAATTGTGGGTAAAGCTAATCAAGTGCAGAGCAAATTAATATTTATACAGTTTGTTAAGCAGTCTGCTGATTATTCTTTTTTGTGCTCAGCCATTGTAACTTTGTGTGAATAGGGTTTGTTTTTGACATTTTGAAACAGAATTAAAGTCCCCTAATGCCAAGTACCATCGAAATATGACTGAATAAGGACGGACGGATGGCCGGACAGATCGGTACGGCCCAGTAATTGTGCTTAGTTTATGAATTTTATAGTCAGGTTGGACGCATTTTTTTCTCTTTGACCTAGTTGCGTTTTTCTGTAAGCGCTGCTTCGTGGAAAATGTAACAGTTTATCGTGTTGTTTACCCTCCGTAGCTGACATTTCAGTGTTCGTTGTTACGTGTTGTCATTTCCTTCTTCGTGTTATTTTCATCTCTCGCTTTATTGAACAACCTAACTGACCTGTGATCTGCCTCGGTGTTGTCGACTGCGACAAATTCCCCTCGGATCAGATTCCATGCCTGAATTAATGTCTAAAACACAATGAAAAGAGGGTACTGAGTAAATGTCATCGAAAATTGCCTTGTAATGTGGGAACACGTGCTGTGAAGCCAAACGACTAATATGGATGTTTATGGATTAAATGAGTGGTAGATTAATACACGAAGATTCATCTAGTGTTTGATAGAATCATTTGATTACAGCTGGGAAATCCTTTCTCTTAGTATTTTTATTACTTCGTGTCGTTTGCCTATCTTATATTTCTCTATATTTATCTGGGGAAGAAATCTGTTTTCATTGGATGTATGCTGTCCTGAAATTGATGGAGGTCTACTGGGAAATTTCCTGGCAAGAACGTATAAGGCACCTCTTTTCCATTCTTAGTGCTTTCTGTAGTTTTCTTTGCATTAGTGTGAAGTACATTCGAAACAGCGTAAGGCAAACTTGTTTTAAACAGAGAAGAGTACCTGGCTGCGCTGTATCGGCAAGCCTTCTGATTCAGCTGCTTCGTGCTACGGTGGACAAGCTAGAATGGAGGAGAGGGCAAAGACACTTGCACGGGTAAGGTCAAGGTAACTTAACTGCCTGAACGACTTCAAAAAAAAATGCTGGTACGGCCAGTGATCTCTTTAGTAACCAGATAAACAACTAGATTCAAGAGCGGCTCGGCTTGGTAACTGTGGCAGTTTGTTTGGTCTTGAATTTTGGAGGCCACAGTTTAATTAGTAACAAGGTCAACAGACGCTCCTGGGCGCAGGGAACAAGGCAGTGATTGTGTGCAACTTATTTAATGGTGTGAGTTTTATAATGAAGCACGACATTTCAAGCCCATGCCGTAAGTTATCATCATAGTCGATAGCTTTTTTTTTTATTTTACCGAGAAGTCTTGGGTCAGATCTCCTTGTACCGTGGTGCTGATAAGTCCATAGCCCGACCAGAAAGGAAACAAGCTCGGAAGCATGTCAGGGACGCGCGCGATTTCAGCAACATCGAGACGCGAGCTGTCATCAATTTTTTTTTTCCTGCAAGGCAAGGCGCCGAAAGAAATTCACGCCATTCTGACAGAAACGTTAGCTTGTTTCCTTCCTGGTCGGGCTAAGGACTTATCAGCACCCCTGTAGTCCATCTCAGATTTCTGGTGGACAAAGTGGCACAGAAACAAGTTTCTCTCCGCATACGTTTGTTTTCTTCTGTCAATCATCATTCCATTCACTCTTCATATTCCTTTGTCTGCCATTAAGAGGATGAAAGGTGGACAAATTAAGAGGCCGCATTTCCAAGAATTAAAAAAAAAAGTTTTGAAATATGTTCGTTATATAAAGTTGTTAGTGAAATGAGACTTGTATTTCATTTGTTGATTTCTGTGCTGAGTGTTTGTAGTTTATTAATGCAAATTACATATTACAATGAAGCTATTAAGGCGAAAATAAATTGTTTTTTTCTCTCTGTCTTGAATTTTGCATGTAAAGTGCGTTCGTGTAAATTCGCGCATGGAGACGCGACTACGTCTGAGGCTACCTGCGCTCGTGTGAACGGTATGGATAACATCTTTACCACAATAGGAGTTTATTATATAGGCAGCGGCCGTGGGTTTGCAAATGATGATCATGATCATGCTGTCGTCTGTATGGTTTAACACAGTGGAATGGCAGGGTGCGGAAGACAGCAGATGTAAATCGTTCTTGTAATAAAACCAACTAGATGCACTAATTTCTCAAATTTATTTTTGGAATAAAACTCTGTCAGCAAACCTGTATGACATACACCTTTTGCTGTGTGTACAGTGAAAAACTCCTGATGATGGTCAGAGGAACTGTCCGAAACATGTAGAGTTTTATTCCAAAAATATATTTGAGAAATTAGTGCATCTAGTTGGTTTTATTATAAGAATTCATCACGACGCACGGTCACCTGAATGTCAAATGCAAATCGTTCTGACATAATTTTTTTTGGTATCCCCTCCTCCCCCACTGTGTTTGTTGTTCAATGTCTGTATTTATTGTCGGAGGGAACACAAATTCTAGAACACTATACATTCAATTGTCATTTACCAAAAGTTTCGGCCGCTTTTTGCCATCATCAGGTATATTTTACAACAACATGGACGGAAAAGAATAAACACTTTCTCTTCTGTAATCGGACTTAGCCGTGTTTTCGGTTTAGACCCTGCACGTGCGTCTTTTTTTCCATCTAGCTCATTTTAATAATAATCTGTTTTCGACACAAAAAAGTTATGTAGTTGATTCGTCGTACTAAAACAATTACTCTACAAAAGCAACTCACAACGGCTTAAAAACATGGTGAATATTTATAGTGAAATGGAAGATACTGTGGAGGAAGTGGCTACCGTATTTTTCAGTCTGAAATCCTACCATTCGACTGGAAGGGCTGTGAAAACGGGAATTGCTCTTTTGGTATAACTTGTGTGTCACCGGAAACAGCTACACTTATGTTGGGCGAACCTTCTTCGTGCCATGTCGTGAACGTAAGTCTTCTGTATTTTAGAAGAACGTATAAGTGAACTCGGAAATTTGTGACTTCCATTTTATATGGGTATGTTCTTATAATCTCCTGGATACTTCGCTAAAGCCCATCACAATCTCAAGGCACTGCGTTTTGTTTTATATGTTCTGACAGCTTAGTATTTCCTTACATTTTCTCTGGGGATTATGGTTCTTTCGCAGTAAGAAGTTCACGAGTTTGTACACGATAAACAAATTCGTCTCAGGCTCCACCTACATTATTGTTACGCATAACTGCGCCAGCAATTGTGTTGCGACGCATTCATTCATTGCTACGGTGCCTGAGAAAGCACTTGGCTGTGTCGCGGTATGTGAACTGCTGAATGTACAATCAACCAAACTTCTAGTCCTCGTACTTCAGACAACAGGCTTAGATGAAAATATTTAGCGTACAGCAAAGTAATAGACATGGCAGCTTCTAAGAATGCTTCAGACACTGTGGGTAAAAAATTCATGCCCAGTAGTAATTGTGTTTACCAGCTGATGTAACATTAAGAGCCGGGATATCGTAGTCGGTATAGTGACTAGGCTATGGGCTGGACGATCCTGAGTTCGAATCCTGGTAGTGACGAAGGATTTATCTTTTCCCAAATACTTTCTAACTGGTTCTGGGGTACACGTAGCCTCTTTTTATTCAATGGATACGGGGTTCTTTCCCGGGGAGTGAATTAATCCACTCACATCTTTCTAGTGCCAACGCCAAGAATGGGTGGTGCTATACGTCTTCTCCCAGTATGTACTTTCATGGCGAGTACAGGTAAAACTACCTTTTCCGATGTAACGAAAGAAAATCTGTCTTCTGCTTCACAGTGTATTTCCGTACGATTTTCACAGTAAATACAGTCGTTTCTCTGTGTACAGCATTAACTGGCTTTGTAATGGATGAGAAGTATTCGGGTGTTTCATAGCGTCACGCTGTGGCCGCTTTGCTTCCAGTAAAACAGTCGCCCATACCTGCAGCTTAGGATATGTTGAGCGCATAACGGGCCGCGACGTGATGACGTTGAGAAAACTTCCTGCATGTACCGTGAATCGAAATTTGGTCAGTCAGTTAGGCAGTCCGCATATAGGCCAATCAAAACTATTAAAGTGCAACAGTGCGTTCTGAAAGAAGCGAGATGCGACCCTGTATGTTCAGGTTAGTTCCATGAGCAGAGAACCTGCCACTAAAGCCATCTTCAGTTTCATTTAATTTGGGATACATAATTCATTAAATAACGTTTCTTAATCACTGAGCATTTCCGGACGATGGCCCAATTTCCCTGCACCCTTTGGTTGCCACCTTAACAGGGTAGAACCGAAAAACGTACAGGCATATATTCCCACGTCTTCTGTACACAGTAGACCTGTTCGTTTTCCTACCGCGGAAGTCCCCGGCATTTATGAATACTAGGTTATATGGGAAGTAGGGGTTAGGTTCTAAACGTGGTGGTTAGATCAGTTTTTCACCCATCATCGGCTCAGTTTCCTTATGTAAGACTAAGACTAATATTACTTCTGGTTCACTGTTTTTTGAAGCTAACAGTGAACAATTAGCAGTGATACAATATTTGCACTTTACTGTAACTGGTACACGGGGGGGGGGATATACTTAACACGTAATATGCATAAGTAGTTCAGACGCGATTAATTAAGTCTGCCTTTTCATACATATGATGTAGGCATATTTGTATGCCCCTGCGGGGAACATAAAATAGTATGACCTTCGTTAATACGAATTCCTCGCTAGAAGAATCTGTAGTTGCAGAGGAAGCATTGTATCACAACAATATATAAAATATAATGTTTGCCTTCTGTTTGTGCTTCTATCACTGCAGTGCATTAAAAAAATTGCGTGAATAGTTACATATGACTCAAGTGGCTCTGGATAGCGTCGTGGAAGTGCTTGACTGACTGAAAGACCATCAGATGAAAGAGTTCTGCCCCGTTGAGTTACTGAAGTACGATCAGCTGTCCAAAATTAATCAAACTTCAAGTTCTTTGATCAAGCGCTTATTTCCACCTTTTATCAGTTCATAGCTAGTAAGTCTTATTGCCTGTGCATTATCATTTATGGACTTCCAGTTCCTTCTTTTATGTTCGTAGTTATTCTTAATTTTCTTCCTTGTATTCTGCTGTCACTAGCTTGTACTCTTTCCCTAATCGCCCAAGTAATTGTTCGAATGAAGGAAGATGGGATAGGTAAATCAGAAAAAGATGTAGAATTTTATCTGGAAAATTGGCATGCAGGTGAACACTTTGCAAAATTTGGATCGCCTGTAGGAGAAATATCAAAGTACAGACTTGTTACGAACATTAGACCTGGGCTGTTCGGCAGGAATCTGCTTCGAACGTCGGTTCAGCTACCGGCTGTCGTGAATTCCTTTATTATTGTCGTGCGAATTCAATCTAATGTAGTGGAACACTGCTCTGCTGGAGACTGCTGGCTGTGGGCCTGCTGGTCTGCTGTTGGTAGGAACGACGGACCGTTCTGCTACTCCACGCAGACCGTAAACATCTTGCATTTCGAGTAGCGTCTAGTCAGCGACTGCACCTTGCGAATGCTTTCAGGATGGGTAATATAAGCTCTTCATTCGTCACGAAATTTGCGCATGCGCATGTGTCGAACCATTTGGTGATGTGAGGTTTTGAAGTACAGAACGGGACACACAAGAGAGAGATTATGCACTGTGTAACGGAATATGGGGACAGGAAACACAAGACACAAATATTCTTTATGTGAAGCATCCCCGTCGGTGTTGCACTCAAATGTATAGCCATGTTTTCAATTACACATAACTCACTCTTGGTGTTTATTGTCTGGCATCTTGGTTCCGTATAACATAACCTTCGAAAAAAGAGTTGTGTTTGATTGAAAACATGGTTATACATTTGAGTCACAACTGATTGGCCACATTATGGCATTTGAAACTAAAGATAAGCAAAACAAGTATCGAAGCACGGAAACAGAGGAAGAAGTGTTTTTGGGAACATCTCTAAAGAGAAGAGCGCAATTTACAGAAATATACAACTGATCAAGGCAAATTACTTAATCGGCGGAATTGAGGATAAAGGCCGTGCTCCTTGGATGGTATTTATCGAGTGCCTACAGAAATATTGTCAAGTTCATAACTGCTTAATTCTCTACGTGCTTCAATGTGCATCCGGTTTGTGTAAGATTGTGTTCAATATTGATAAGCTTGACTAATGAGAAGAAAAATGTTTTGAAAATGTTTGTGTGTAGTAACGGTTCTAGTTTACTAGGACGTCGGTAATCTGCCTGACACTGATTTCATTTTCTAATCTAGCATCGACTAATTGCTGTAAACGCTTTTCTGTATCAGAAACTTAGGCTTTAGAATAAATTGACTGCGCATTGCCTGTTGAGTGTTTTGAATGCTCTTAATTCTATCCAGTATTGTTCCTACAATTTACGAATTTATATCGTAGAATAAACTCGGAATTATTGTTTATCTCGTTCTTGAGTAGAGACACGGGGTGGAAGTAGCCATTTTGCCGAAGTTTGTATGAATATTTTGACTCCTTTTCCAAAGTCTAAGTGCTTGGACGCTGAAAATGGAGCCAGACTATTTCGTATGACGTCGATAACAACTTACATCTACACGACACTAACACCTAAGAATCGGATCACCATTTACACCGAAAAACTATAGACGTTTAAAATCAGTAATTGCAGAAGAAGTGGTTTTAGCTGACGTTATAAAGTATAGGCTCTGTCCGTGGTGGAGGTCGGGAAATTAGCTGAAAGTAAGATACGGACGTACTTCTGCCATCTGGAAACCGTATGATAAGGAAAATAGAAAGACAAGTGCTTTAGTGGGTCAGATACAATTTTACAGTTGCAAATACAATGTTGCTGTTAAGTAAGTGGGTGTTGGAAGACGCTGGTACTATTGAAGTTGTTTAGAGCTATAGGTCAGTTGTTAACGATAAACAGATCCACACACAAGTCTGAGTGATGTGGTATTCTGGGATGATTTGTAGTCCATTAGGTTGATATGAACATTCTCTGAACGTGTAAGGGAGTCAGCATGTTCGTACGAAACACTGGTACCTACTAGCAGTCTACATGTCATTACCCGGGAAAATGTACGAATCTTCAGATTTCATAATGACATCGTAGACTGTAATAAACATAGGCCATAATACACATCAGTATCAAGAAAGCGGTTGAATGATCTTTCCTGCTTCTTCCTTTGTAGTCTTACGTTACTTACGTCCTTACGCGATTTTGTTTTGCTTGTTTTATGTGCATTTCTCCCTCTTTTCCGTATCTCTTTCTGTCTCTGTCATCTGTCTCCTTCAATCTATCTGCCTATCCTTCCCTCTGCCTGTCCGTCCTTCCGTCTACTCGTCTACCTGTCTCACCTTAGCTGTTTGCCTGCTTGTCTGTCTGCCCCGCTACTGCACAGTGTGACGCATCTTACGTGAGAGTGTATCCGGTTGAACGACCTGGTTTGGACAGCCACAACACCTCGGAGCATCGAGCTAAGAGCAAGGCGTGACCTCTCGCTGCACCGCCAGGGCAACGTGACTGCAAGTTCAAATATTTTGTTATGTGTAAGGGTTGCACCCATTTTGCACATACTAATGCAGCTTTCTGAGTTGTACCAAGTGCGTTAATTGAAGAATTTTGTTTTAAATTACAAAACACAGATGGTGACAGATTTTGGGCCACACGGAAAGATAAGTCAAGACTGCTAAACAGTGTTTAAAGTGAGACTCGAATGTGGAGTGAAATATGCGAAAGAAGGCAAGAGTAACTATTAGGTTGTTACCTGTATTTTGTGATTTTATTCTTTCCATCAAAATTTATTTCTGAATAGTATTTTAAAGATACCACGACAATTTCGATCCTTATTTCTCTGTAGTTTTCATTCTTAAGCCCATGCTGCATATCTTGATAAATAATTTATATGGGACCTAAAATATTCGGTAAAAAAAACCTTGCCTTTCTTTCGATGCATCATCTCCGTTATGTTATATTTACATTTAAAGAGGGGTTCTTTTGAGTCAAAACACAACTATCTTATGTTGTTGTCTTTATTTAAGCTGACGACGTGTTTCGGCCCTTGCATTGGGCCATTTTCAGACTACTAATGTGTACCATTTCGCTGACATTGAGGGAGGAAAGGAAGCTGAGGGTGTTTGAGAATATGGTGTTGAGGAGAATATTTGGACCTAGGAGGGACGAGGTAACGGGGGAATGGAGGAGACTGCATAACGAAGAGCTA
>Ga0131853_10023643_pt1 | contig 11092 bp, 5 predicted proteins | sample TergutLab28metaG_FD_92764 | JGI IMG/M metagenome (GOLD analysis project Ga0131853, IMG submission 92764) | Labiotermes labralis P1 segment gut microbial communities from Petit-Saut dam, French Guiana - Lab288 P1 (version 2) (version 2) | ecosystem: Host-associated > Arthropoda: Insects >...
ATCGTGGTTATCAGTTCTTTCACTTATTTGTTGTTGTCTTTCTGCTATTATTGATACACATAGAAAATGTTGGAAATATTCTTTCCATCTTGCCAGCATTTCATCAATTTGTGAAATTATGTTGCCACGAGTGTCCTTACAGGCTGTAGGTAAGATTGTTTGTTGTGGTTTAAAGGTTTTTATTTCTTGGAAAAATTTCCTTGCATCATTTCTCTTATGATTATGTTCTATTTGTAGTATTTTGTCGTTCATCCATGCCTTTTCTTCCGTCTAATCGGGACATTTGCTTCTATTCTCAGCTTCCTATATGTTTCTTGGCTTGCTCTTGTGTTTTGTTGGAGCCATTTAGACCATGTTTATTTTTCTTCTTTATGTACTGTCTGCACTCTTCATCCCACCGTTCGTTCCTTGTGGTTCTGCCCTGTGTTTGTATAACTTGGTTTGCTGCGTCCGATATTGTTTTTTAATTCTTTCCCATTATTCATTGATTTTATTCCTAGCTGGTATGTTTTTCAGTTTGTTGTGCAATGATATTGTATATTGTTTGAATTTTTTTAGGTTCTTGTATGTTTGTTTTGTTCCGTTTTGTGAATTGGATCGCTTTCTTTTTGTATATGTTTGGTAACTTTTGTTTTAGAGTTGTTTTCAGCAGATAATGATCAGAGTCGATGATGGGGCCTCGCAGGGAACTTATATCTTCTATTGATTCTTCCTTGTTTTGGTTTACTAAAACGTGGTTAGTCTGATTTATAATGATATAATCTGGAAAACTTCAGGTTCCTTTATTTATCTGCTATTACTGGAATTGTGTACTCATGACTATCATGTTATTGGCTGCTGCAAACTCACATAAAAGTTCTCCATTCCTGTTGGTTTCTTCGTGTAGTTTTCATTTACCAGTTATTTTCTTGTATGCTGGCTCTTTCCCAAGTTTTGCATTTACATCACCAAGTATGATTATTATGTCATTCTTTGCGACCTTATCTAACATAGACTGTAAATCATCATAAAACTGTTATTTTATTTCCTCTGTTTTATCTTCTGTGAGTGCGTGTGCATTTATCAGTGTTATATTGTTTTATTTCCTTTTTAATCTTTTTTTATATAAACGTTCGTTACGTAATTCAAAATTAATTATGTACTTCTGTATTTTCTTCATGAGTAAGAATCCTGTGCCTGCTTGGCCTGTTTTCTCCTTAGTCCCACTATAGTAGAATAGATAGTCTTTTTTGTTTATCTGTACTTAACCCGGCCATCTTACTTCCTGTAACGCCAGTATTTCAATTTGGGTTTTTGCTAGTTTTTCTGCTAGTTCTTGCAATTAACCAGGTTTTAGCAGGGTTATGACGTTCCACGTTCCTATATAAAGGTTTTCAGTCTTATTCCGTAATACATGCCGCTGTCTGTTTCCTTTAATGAATCTTGAATTTTCCTTCCCTTGAGATTTTTTAAGCGAAGCGATTATTCCGTGGCTGGGTTGCTGGCCCTGTGCTCAACCCACGCTACCTTTGAGGACCTAGGATTTTCTGTCGGGGTGGTCTCCCTTAGCTGGTATATCCCGATTAGCGCGTCGGGTAACCGCGCTCCGACCTTGCATGAATTAGCAGTCCAACGAAGTTGCCCAGGAGCCATGACGTGGACTTACATGTATTGGACATGGCAGGAATAAATGGCGTTTCCCAGATTTTAGTAGTAGACACTCACCAGCAGAGTGCGCACCCCTGTGGCCACATACTGCCCCTTTGTTCCCCTAATTACAGTTTCACTCGTGTCAATTTAAAAACATACATTATATGTCGGCCAGTAATTTTCTACCTTTACACACATTAGATGTATGTTTCTTCCTTCTGTTATTGTAGATATTTCTACCTATGCAGAATGTCACACAATTTGAGTATCAAAGAGTAGTAGCTGTACAACAAACTCCTCTGCACAGCAGCTCTCAACTTGTCACAAACCAACATTATTCCATGCAACACAGACTGTGATTCGCTGCTCCAGAACATCAGACCCAACCAGATGAAGCTGTCCCATTACAGGCCAAGACAGGCCCTTAGGATTTCAGGAAATGAGGCTCCCAAAATTTGTAGATATTCAGCATGAGAAGGTGGCAAGTTTTTCCATCCTAAGCACTAGCTGCCTTTAACCCCTCAAGAGATATCCCTGGAATTCTTTCCGTTAGAGGCTCAGTCAGAAAAAAGAACATAGTTAGGCCAAAGGGATTAAATCAATGAGAAATAGCAGTGACCCCATCAGGAATCGAAACCGCGACCTCTTGTAATACAGATTGTCAACCGACTGCATCATTGCATACACCCACCACATACAACCTACACCGTATAGTACGGATTATTTGCACAAATCCTACTTGAAAGATTTTTTGAAGCGTTGAATTTTTAACGAAACAAAGTAAAAATCACGTGGTCAGTATGATGACTAAACCATGTGGTGTGCGTCCGAGGAATCGTATTTGATTCCCAGAGGGGAGAAGGGATTTCTTTTTGTCTCAGAAGCGTCCAGACGGACGCTGTTATCCAACCAACCCGCTATTCAGGACTACAGGTGCCTTTTTGGTGGGGTAAAGACAGCGAAACCTGAAGCTCACCCCTCACCTACACCTAATGCTTCAGTCAAGAATTAGTGGTTCTTTACCTCCACTATTCCATATTCCTTAATGACGTGCGCAGTAATTACGTTTGTTAACGCATAAAATCTTCTCAATTTCCGTTGTTGCCACTGTCGTATATAAAAGCTATCCGTTCTACCCTGTCCATAATGTAATATGAACCCCGTACTTGCCACTGGTTATATTGTTCGCCGTTCGAATATCGACATGTGGAAGTCCAATTTTAAGTGCTTTCACACAATTGCGGGAATCGGTTGCTTCATCATATCTGTCCGCCCGTCCACATGGAACAACTCCGCTGTCATTGAATGCAGTTTAATGCAAATGGATATTTGAGTATTTTTCGAAAACCTGTCGAGAAAATTTAAGTCATATTAAAATATGAAAGAATAACGAATAATTTACACGATTACCTATATACATTAATGGCAATATATCGCTGATTTTTTTTTGCAATGAGAAATATTTTCGAGAGTTTGTTGAAAAATAAGATACCAACATGATGTCACTAGTTATTATATTTTATTTCACTTCTTCTATGATCAACATGTTTCGGACATTAATACATCCATCAACAGGAGCCTGCGGCTTTTCTATTGTATCACTACATTGGTCATATGTTCTTGTTTCGATGTGTGTTGGAGTTTCGGTGTTGCTTGTTTGGAATGGTACACGTGTAGCAGGGTAACACAGCCTGCTACACGGATATTGTAGAGCCAGGCATGCCACAGATGACAGTAAATCGGATGCGCATTGCATGCTGGATATCTAAGGCTACAGACGCACACTCAGAACATGCAATAGTTATTGCTTTACTACCACAACAATAGTTGCACCAACGCGCCGCAGTGTGATATGTACATCGCCTGTCTTGTCGTAGTTGTCCTGAAGGTCCAGCTCCACCGCGAAAGGAACAAGTTAGGCCTAAGTCAGAGCCGGCGAACCTTTGGGACGCGTGCCGAAATGGCACTTGGAAAGACTTCCTTGTCGCATGGCATTCGCTTCTGTCCGAATTCTGTTTTAATTCCTTAGCCCGACCGGTGTCTCTATGCTGTGAAGTATATGCGTACCTGTTCACATATCTGACTGCATACAGACTGTATATGTGTTACCGTTGTTACCAAATAACACTGCAGTGAAACATTTTTTGGCAATTCGGGAGAAATGCGAAGTTTTGACTGGATGTTGTTCGTTGGGACACCCGCCTGGCGGTGACTGGGCGAATACGTGACATCGGACAATCCTCTTTTTAAAATAGTAATCAGTGACGTCCCCAGTTACTTCCAAATTACGCAGTAAAACACGGGAAACACACCAGCAGTCGAGCATTCTCAGCAACATACCCTTACGCAATAAGACATGCTGCCACAACACCTTGTTTATACAGCGAATTTAATCAGTTTCTAATTTAAAAAAACTGACTTCAGCGGGGAAAGTGTAGCTCCCTGAGGATGATACTTGGATCGATACATGTGAGAGAAATTTTAGTGTTTTAATGTGAAATTTTTATGTATGTGCATCAGTTTGTATACTAATTAAATAATTCGACGTTATGCACGGTGCAACAATAAGGATAATACTTATGTTGTTCATCCTGTTCTGATAAGAAGCAAGAAACAAATAAATGAAACAGTCAAACATATATTTGCTTATACATTTTGTAACTAAAGCTTCGTATTTTTTATACGCATGTTATAGGATATATATATATATAATCTTAATTTTTACACTGTTTTTTGATGACTTGCTTCTAAATTAAACCATGTAGCTCTCGTTAAAAGTACGTGACATGTGCGACTGACATATTTATAATTTTCTTCTCTGTTGCTGATTCTTCGGCTATTTATCGACGTCTATTTGTCTGCAAGTGTAGTATAGATTGGAATCAAATCCCTTCTTTTTCATTTTAGATATCACCACATTTTTTTGCGTCATTATCATCAGCAGCATCTTCATCGTCACCACCACCTCCACCACTATAATCATTTATGTTCATCTTAACAAGATCACAGTAATGTTTGCTGTCCCTTCACCCCGTTACCTATCTCCTCTCTTTCTCTCTACCACTATTTCCATAAGTTACATAATAATCTTCATATCAGTATCTTTATTTATTAAAACTGTTTTAACCATTACATTTCTTTTTATTCTCTTCTCCTGTATGATTTTTAATACATCATTAGTGAGTTGCGTGTTCTATGACATTTCTTGGTAGCTAAACCTGTGGATGAACATTAATAAAAGGAATCGAAATGAAACAAATAAGATTATGTAAACTTATATGCATAACTCAACAGGAAACTGTTACAGATTTTTACAACATAACTTCCTCTATACCTGTACAATACAAGTGGTGCCGATAAGTCTTTGGCCCGACCAGGAAGGAAAGGAACTCCGCCTGACAAATGTGTGATGGAAGGGGAATGGATTGATTTTGCTATGGTATAGGGACAGGTGGCGGACTGTTGTGAATGTGGTAATGAATCTCCAAGCTCTATAAATTGCGGGAAATGTAGCTTGTTTCCTTCCTGGTTGGGCTAAGGAATTATCAGCACCAAAATACTTGCATTTGACGTGTAAATGTCTGTTTTTATAATCCCACGGTAACTGTAAAGAAGATGATCTTATTTTAACCGTAAAATATTGTGGTTGCTATTATCTTTAATGCTAATTGTTTGTTTTGTTTTAAACTATACCGCATTGCGAACAAAACAGCCGGAAATTTTTAGTAACAAACCATAATAAATACACATATATAGAAATGTTTGGTCTGATGATGTTTTGTTTGTTTTAGCTGATATCTGTCACAACGGGCTGTTCCAAAACTCAGTCCTTTCTTCCGCCAAAAAATCGATGTTATTTCCAGCGAAATTTGGTGCGAAGATTTAAACTAACTTCTTCAGGTGCGGATGTTCGAATTTTCCTCACAATTCATACCCTTCAATGTAGACTGTTGAGGTGCTGAGTGTGCTTTTACGATGATCCATACATAAGATGAGCGAATGTTGTCGCTTGTGTGTTACGAGAATCAGAGAAATTTGCTGCGTATTACTGTCTGTGCTTTATTTGTGCCATATCGCTTACTCTCGGGATCATTTTCTGATCTAATTTAGATATTGCTAAAGTTATTTCTTACTAAATTTTAAACAATTTTAGCGCTATTATGACAAATTTGTCACAAGAGTAAAATGCAAATTTATGAATTGTACTGCGAATTGTTAATGTGAAAATTATCACCTTCCATTGTATACAGTACATGCTGTACATCGCAGTTCCTCCTGCCGTGTGATCTTCATACAGATAGTCTTATGAAGATTGTTTCCCCTTCTGTACTGCGACCTGTTGTGTGTATAACGTAGATTTACATCTGCCTTTCAGTCCGTTGGTTCAGTTACGAAATTCGGTGTTGTAAACCGTAATATTTGGGCGAATTTCCTGAAACCTGTTATGAATATTTTGCGGTTGGCGTCTCAGAAACATTAACCCTATAAAGACGAATATTGGACTGCTTTATTTAAAGACCCAGATCGTACCGCGATGTAAACTCTTTCATCTGGATTATAAAAAACAATCAGTTTATGCTCTAAGTGAGACAATTCGCTCTACGTTCTGAGATAAATTCAAATCACAAAAATACAGTGTGGGCGAAGCGTTCGGTTGTTGAATGTTAAACTGGTGGTGTATCACGTAACCAGCAGGTTTTAAAACTGATTATCTTCTCCTATCTCATCTAGACAGTTGCACATAGTCTCCTTAAAATGGCTACTGGGGCTCTTTCCATGGTGTGGTGTTGATCGCACCAGTTAGATTAATTCTGCCGTCCATTCGCATGGAATATGTCTGTTCCCAGTGGGCATATTTTCATGAAATTAAATAATGAAGTATTTTTTGAAAAGTTGTTTATGAAAATTCAAGTTTGATTAACTGATGAATAAGCGGTCTTTATCTCAATAACTTTAGTACATTTATTGTTGTGTATTCCCATATATTTCCTGTATGAACTGTTTCATACGGGTGATTAAGGGAAACTCTAAACGAACATTTTATGTTCAATTACATTTTTCTGAAAATCGTGCTGTTTTCTGAGACAGCGTGGTACAGTGTGCAGACGGACAGGCCACAGTTGGCAATATGACACAGTACATGTGCTTTACATGCTGTTGTATAACTAATGCTGCAGACACACACTCGTAATAGGTAATAGTCATTCGAGGCACCCTGTTGAAGATTTTGCCATGCCTTAGTGAAGCTGCAATGCAGTTATAATTGTGTTTCATTATTTAAATTTCTCACTGTTGATTGGGATTTTGGGAATTGTCATTTACTGATGTGCTCTCTTGCTTGCTGTCTCAACATGAAACTCTTGTGCATCACCGTACGCAAATATACACCAGACATTGTATTATGTGTTTTGCAGTGTAAATCTTAATGTAAGGCACAGAATGGTTTAGTCTGAAGATAAACATTTTCAAAATATCTGTGACCCTTCTCAAAATGTTAGTTTTTAGGTGTTACACAAATGCTGGTGGAAAAAGCAACACCGTACAGTTTCATTACTTGGACTGTTGGGATGAATGAACATCATAGTTGTTTGTGATGTTATACAGAGTCGGGTACGATGTTTGTTTCATTTGTTACTTTTCAAACGATACATGACACAAAAGGACAGAGACAGTTAACTTATTGGTCTGCGACTGAGAAGTTGCAAATGTCTTACTGACAGTGACATCTTGTGAAATTGCCACGTTGATTTGGAGGGGAATCTGAAGCAGGCAGACAGGGCAGGACCACAGGATATCATTCTTCTTTGTTCAGAAGCATGGAGCTGTGCAGCAACAACAGTAGATTTTCTTGTGTTGAGCGATGGTGCACACCGGACAAGAAATAACTTCAAGTTGAGATTCATGTGTTCTGTTCAATATAGTGAGTCACAGACAATGTATAATTATGAATTGGGGGGGGGGAGAGTGTGTGTGTGTATCACACGTTGTTTAAATTCAACCTACTCGACAACGGGAAGATATGTGTGTACATTTTCAGTTATTGCAAACTATCTGTTCAGTGGTTCCCTAACTTATATGGCTAATGTGTTCTGACTGTGTCTGTGTAAATATAAACCTTTTTCGAGACCAGCAGTACATAAGAAAGTTATATGTTTTTAAATACACATTAATTTAATAATTAAAGTTTAAAAAATGTGAAATTATGTAAATTGTTGGTATGATTTTCACAGAAACACGAAATATGAATTAATGTATCAAAAATTTCTCAGAACATAACATATTATGACTTATTTTAATAGAGTAAAAACTTGTTAAACTGGGTTAAATTGTGGAGAAGTCATTCGGAATCAACGAGACTTTGGGTTGGCAAAGCAGAGAGAAGCCTATCTGAAAAGGAAACAATACTGCATAACACCTGTTAATATTTATGCACAAATTTACAGAATATTAAAATAGTCAAAACAAATCTCACCGAGGAACCTTCATTTAAAAACTAAAGAAAAATGTCATTACAAAACCTTTTTTAATTAATAGAAGACTGAGAATTTGTACATACTTTTCAACGTACTATTTTGAATTAGATGAAACTGTCAGTATGTTCTGAACAGACATCTTGTTCTCTTCTTTAGTTGTGATCTGCCTCACAGAGTGTTTATAACATGCCTGCAATTCTCGGTTTGTTGAAGAGCCTGCATAATTGATTATGGCATCAAAGTCATCTCTTGCAGAATTAAGATAAATTGTCTTAATTACAAAATTTTGTTTTTAATCTGATTATAATTTTGTAGCAGAAGATGTAACAGCATTGTATCAGTTAGTTACTGTTAGACGCGCAAATGAAGCGTTACAAGCAATATTATCTCTGTGACTTACAGTTCACACAGATACTGTACCAGACACAGCACTTGTCAGCAATGCAATATATGTTCTGGTTCTGTGCTGTCAGCAGTGCTAAGTGACTCATCTTCCTCCTGAAACATGTGTTGTTTAAAGTGCGTACTGCACAGTGAATAGAAATTTTAATATTTTTATGGATTATCGGATGTCTGGATTAACCGAATGAATTTGCAAGGCTTTATTGTATATAAGATGCTAATGATCATATAAGTCAATGTGCTGGGTCTTTTTAAATGAAAGCAGTGCTTCCAAGCTACAAAAATGTCACTGTATATACAGTATCTTTATATCTGGAAGTCTGAATGACTTGGACAGTTGTAAGATTGGGACTTACTGTGTAGTGTGTGTACTGTGTACAAATTACCTATGTAATATTGTGCATATCTTGGTGTGAATAATGTTGGTTTCGATAGTGTCTTTATATTTGACACAGAGTGTATATAGTCATATACGAGGTTTGTTCAAAAAGTATCCGGACTGACCACAGTACATGAAGTAGATAAGGTTTACAGGGTTTTAACCCTAATTATCTTCAACATAGTAGCCTTCCGCAGCTACACACTTCGCCCAACGTTTCTGCCACTGTTGGGAACATTTTGCGAACTCCTCTTTCGGGATGTCTAATAGTTTCTTCATCGAATTTCGTTTGATGTCCTCCGTTGCCTCAAATCGGTGTCCTTTCAGAACTTTCTTAAGTCTTGCGAATAGGAAAAAGTCACACAGTGAGAGATCTGGTGAGTATGGCGGCTGCTGCAACTGAGCGACGCTGTATTTAGCCAAAAACCTCTGCACAGGCTTTGAAGTGTGTGGGCGTATTGTCGTGGTGCAGGATCCAGTCGCCCTACAGACATTTTTCCGGTCGTTTTCGGCGAACTGATTCACACAAACGTTACAAGACCACGTAGAATTACTTGTTAATTGTTTGCCGTCGGGGGCGGACTCGCTGTGTACGATACCCTCAGAATCAAAAAACGCCAGTAATATGATCTTTGTTTTGCTTTGCACATGGCGCCCCAAATTTGGTCGCGGAGACATGGGACCCTTCCACTGTGACGATTGCTGTTTTGTCTCCGGGTCTTACCCGTAGACCCAGGACTCGTCTTCTGTCACAATGTTCTTAAGAATCTGCACGTCTTCACATGAACTTGATGCAAATGCGTTGTTCGGTACACTCACACATCGTAAAAATCGCTATGACATAAACGAACGTGTTATTTCCGCGACCTACTGCAGCGAACTGAGCAAACGCAGCCATTTGCAACTTGTGTCATGTGTTGCTAAGACATGTAAGAACATGTAAAGACTGGATGCAAACACATCCCACTCAGTGAACAATCACTACAATTCCAATTTAGATATTGTTTGAACAAACTTCTTATGTTGTAATGTTTCTGAGCCACTATTATGTCAATATTTGAACTGCATTAGTTAAATGTCCTGTAATGCTGTGACTTGTGGTTCTGTGCTGCTTGAAGAAACTCAGAATTTGTCGCCTTAGGGTGTCATATTATCATTTTACATTTTATCGTAGTGCTATTTTGCATAGCCTTCAGTTATATTCTGCAGAAATGAATTCACTTGGACATTTCGACTCATGTGATGCATTTGATGGTGGAATCGAAATTCAGTTTCTTATATTTTGTTAACTGTAAAACTCTACACAGGCTTTTCAAAGTACAGATGGAATTTTGTTAGTTATGGAAGGAAATACAGATATATGAGGAAATGTTTGAGTGTTTAAAAAGCAGAAGTTTCTGCCATGAGTTGTGTACACTTTTGCTGCGATATCTTGGAAGATGTACCTTCAAGGTTCAACATATTGGCTGAAATCAGCAAGATTGGCCACACGTGTAAACAATGAATGGCCATGTAAGAAATCAGCATCCTTGTTGCTTGATTCCACAAACGTTGTAACATTGTCAGTTGGGTTAATAAAATGCTCCAATACTTAACCTCTCAGAGGCACCTGACTTTCTTGCGTGATAATAGATTGGAGTACTTGGCCTGGAAGTCCTCGGAGAGTTGTCTCAGCAGCCTGTGTTGCCATAACAATGCTCTAATAAGAGATTACATTTTTTATCAATATAACCAAAACATGCATAAATGGATGAATTTTGGGGCTGAGAACTTGCAAGCTTGTTACCGTGGTCTGAGCTAGTTTTAGGAAATAGTTTATTGTTCATGCTCAGTGCAATATATCCATTTTTCGCTACCAGTTCTAACTGGAGCTTCATTAGCAATAATGAATTACACCTTCTATCAGGGATGTATCTGTTGTAGTAACAACACTTTTAAATACTTGGTAAATGACTCATCTTCTTGTGCTTCTTTGTAAAGTCAGAATTGTCAGCAACTCTTTGTTTGTGTAGTTGAGGAAAAAGACTGTAATGATAATTGTACCTGAGCTGTGGCTGATATATCCAATAATCCATCTGTTTGCAGTGCATACCGAGAGCCGGTGTTTACGTCCCTGCCTAGGTGTCCTTGTACATTACTAGAAATTTCTGAATTTCTCTTGTGTCTTTACCTGACAGTGTCTCCTCCAATTCAGACCGGAGTTCATGCA
>Ga0131853_10023645_pt1 | contig 11091 bp, 4 predicted proteins | sample TergutLab28metaG_FD_92764 | JGI IMG/M metagenome (GOLD analysis project Ga0131853, IMG submission 92764) | Labiotermes labralis P1 segment gut microbial communities from Petit-Saut dam, French Guiana - Lab288 P1 (version 2) (version 2) | ecosystem: Host-associated > Arthropoda: Insects >...
CTCTGTTTTCTAGACCTGGAGCCGCTACTTTTTTCATTCAAGTAGCTCCTCAATTGACCTCACAAGGCTCACGAGGCTGAATGGACCCCGTTCCAGACCCACTACTACTCAGAAAATCTGGTAGCGCCGGGGATCGTACCCGGGACCTCTGTATCTGTAGCCAGAAACTCTGACCACTAGACCACAGAGGCGGTCTATATATATATATATATATAATATATATATTACATAATATGTAACTTCAGTAACTCGTACTGGGAGCGACCAGCATCAACTAAGGCAGAAGACGCTGGGAATGGCTTATACCCTGCGGGGCCGCTGATGGTGATGGTGATGATGATGATGATGATGATGATTCAGTTTTATTTTCCTATTTAATTCCACATTACACTACTGCATCGCATCGCATGCATCCCTCTCAATACTAAATTCAAAATGTCCACCAAAAAGCATTCATTGAAATACATTTCTCTTCTCTTCTCTTCTCTTCTCTTCTCTTCTCTTCTCTTCTCTTATCTTCTCTTCTCTTCTCTTCTCTTCTCATCTCTACTCTTCTTTTCTCTCTCCTCTCTCTTCTCTCCTCTCTCCTCTCTCTTCTCTCCTCTCTCCTCTCTCTTCTCTCCTCTCTCCTCTCTCTTCTCTTCTCTTCTCTTTATTATCTTATACTCTATTCTCCTCTTTCTCTTCTCTTCTTTCTTTTGCCTTTTTTTCACATTCTCTCCTCGTCCCTTCTAAAGACAGCCGGTCACAATATAACCGGAAAATTACGTGCTTTTATTCTATCTTGGTTCTTTCTATATTTTTTATTTGCTGTTAGCTTATATTGAAACAATTTTATAGTACGCGATTCAGGTATAGGCTTCTTATTTGTCTTGTTTCTTTGTGATATTTGTTGTATTATGTGTGTATATATATATCAAGATTTGTGATATTAGATTCTCAGAGCTCGAAATATGAAGTGCTTGTATCTAGGGTATGATGTCGTGTAGTTTGGTAGAAGCGTAGTTGAGTGTCAGACGAAGGTGGTAGTTCCAGCTTCAGTTTTTTCACATTTATACCCTAAACCTGGCGACAGTTTCTACGTCACAAACATCGGTACCTATCTGCCAGTGTACACAGTTTCTTGTCCTATACAATCGCGATCTTCATATAAATCCATTTGCATTTTATCACCCTCTGAATATGAAACGACGACACAATGTTTTTTGTTGTCTACAACTTTAACCCATTTAAAGATCATCAAAATGTCATTACTTATATCAGAATCATTTAGTGTTTATTTAACGTTAAGAAATAATCGTCCATTAAGATAAGTTAATAAGATAAGCGAACCGACAGTAATTGCCAGATTAAATAAGGAACCCCTACTACCTTACCCATACCCATACGCCTACTTGACTTGTGCCATAAGCTACTTGGATTTCTATGGGCGGCCCTTTACGTCGAAATTATTGTACATTCTTCAGCTGCATCGCCTTTACCTTTCTTTAAAAAAATAAGTGATTTAGTTGCAGTATATTGTCATAAACTTTGGCCCTTGCGGGTCCTAAATGTTTTCTTCACGTTGTACTGATTATGCATCATAGCCTATTATATACATACTTGACGTCTGAAAAGATGAATGCTGTTCAGATACTTTAGAGTACTACTTGAATGGTAGGGACTCATTACAAGACCCCCTGCTTGCACATAACAGCATAAGCACAATAAGTGAACTTGGTTGTACTGCAATACCCGGGTGAAATATTAAGCCACGATGGCTTGTTAGACTGTTCAGAGATAGCACGCGCCTCAGACTGCGCATATATACATATATTTATTTATTGAAAATAAGTTCTTTATTTTCAAATCCCCGATGTACATTACATTCTTAACAACGCATATTAATTAACACCTGTACAATATGTGGAACGAACTCTATCTACTACGTAAGCCTTCTAAATAACAAAATTCTGCATTATGCATTACCTTCAATTTCCTAATTATTTTTTCTGTCGTAACGTTAAATATTCTTCTTGGGCACAGCGTTAAATGCTGTTTAATTAATATTTAAGAGTTTCAGGTGTTTGTTTTGAATATTTAACCTTGCCTTATATTAATAGAATGAGAGCGTGTGACTTCATTTCTCCTCTGATTGGTCGATACAAGGACCTCAGCTTCTGAGGCATGCCATAAAATGAATCATGTACGATTTCCATGAACATTACTGCTCTCCGATTGGTGGATACAAGGACCCCAACTTTTGAATGAACCCGTGAAATAAATCGCATTCAATTTACATGAACATTACTTTACTCTCGGGTTTAATTAATGCGTCATTCCGCTGTGCAAGTGATTCCTTGTATGTCATTAATATGTAACACCGCACACAAGTGAAACGTAAAATAGATGTTTCATGTGTAGAAAATATAATTGACGTCAGATCTGAGGAATATTAAAGCATTGGCCTCCACAGCAGAAACCCTACCTTTGTTTAGGATATATTTAAATTCTTGCGGGGGGGGGGGATACTGTTCGATATAACATTGCTGCCCGTAAATGTCGTTTCGTTCGTGTTAAGGAATGTGTCAGATTCCGAGATTTCGTCATCTGACAATAACATGAACAACACTTAACAGCCTTAATGCAAAGTGTTTACTCTAAGTAGCCAAACTGCTGCTTTAACATTTAAATCTGCGCATTTTATACACGGGTAATATTGTGCGTTTTTAACCTTTTGACGCCTAATGTCAACTATAGTGGTCGTACCGCATCGCTAACCTCTAAAGTTGCATTTTATATATTTATTCAACAAATATAGGAACTGATTATTTTAAACATGGTATATACTCTCAGTTTTTTTCTCTTCAAAATGCAGTTTGTTTCATAATTTTAATGTATTTGGTTCCTGTATTATTCACATTTTATATACAGGGTGTGCTAAAATTAAAAAAAAAATAATTCTGGCGCCAAAAGGTTAATGATTCTCATAATAAAGAAGTTTTACTCTAAATGTCATTTACCAGTTAGTGTTTATAATAGAAGGGCGGTGTTTTCTGTGTGACATGAAGGCAGATTTTAATTTATTAGATACATTTCACACTTGACACTTTTTAACTACTCTAAGCACACTAAATATAGTCGGCTGGATGCAGCCACCTACACTGAGTGATGTAAAGTAAACACGTGGCACTAAATGGCTGTGTCTACTAAAGGGAATCTCCATCGATACAATTCTTGCGCCATTGTAAAGCCCTTACACTACATTTAGTAAATATTTTTAAACAGGCCCCTTTATTTACACACTTTTGGAACCTGGAAGACACAGACGTGACATTTTTTTTCTGAAGACGCGAAGAAGAACAGCAGCGGTAGAAGTGTTTTGAAGATTAGAGTCTGACCTTGGTGATTCGGGAATTACCGGGTTCGAATCGTGACTGCATACCTGACCTAACAACGATGCCATTTTGTCCCTAGTTCGTCCAGAACATCGTCGAGACAGTACCTTGAAGTAGGAAAGAGTCATGCCTGTCTACTTTCTGAGTTTGCCCAATATCAATGGTGATCAAGGGGTTAAACGAAAGGAAGGAGGAAAAAGAGGAAGTTACCTTCTCAGTGTTTCCAGAAAAAAAACACTAAATGTACTAAAACAATGTTTTTTTTGGGAGGGGGAGGGCGTGGGAGCGATCATTTATTCGCAGATTTTCTCGTTTAATAGGGAATTTTGGAATCTAACCCCCGCGAAAATCTATCTATGAAGTTGCATCCTACTATACCGAAAGCAATCAGTTTCGTAATTGCATTAGTTACGATTTTGCCGATTTGATGGTCAATGGCGAATATAATTGTAGATGCATTAATTTTTTTTTTCCTGTGGCGCTGCGGCCCAACGCGGGCCATGGCCTCCTCATGCTTGAAGTTTCTAGATCACACACAACGACGCATCACAGTCGGTAGGACTCCTCTGGATGCGTGATCAGCGCGTCGCAGAGACGACTACCTGACAGCAGACAACATGCCCCGGTGAGATTCGAACCCACGATCTCAGAAGGCAAGCGGCCGCAGACCTACACCTTAGACCGCGCGGCCACCGGGACCGGCGTAGTTGCAATAATATTTGACAAAAAAGACACGTGACAATTACTGCTAGCGGTGAAACATGTATTAATTTAAGTATAGGTTATAACAACGAAAGAATCCACGAAGTAGTTCCATCTTGGCTTCCAAATTCATAATTTAATGTAATTTCCCTTTTCAATGACTGTGCTTAACATTGCTGTATTTAATTGGTAAATTATTTTGGAATACTTCAAGCAAAATTACAATTATTGACAACAAGATGCAACTACTTTTATTTATTTATTTTTAATCAGCTCTGCGTGTTTCGGGCGATGTTTTCGACCATCATCAGGAGCATATTACTGCAACTACAGCTTCTGGTATTGTATACGCAACACCAGCCAACAGCAACATCGGTGGACAATACCAGAAGCTGTAGTTACAGTTATGTGTTCCTGATTACGGGCGTAAACCTCGCCCGAAACATGTTGAGCGGATTAGAAGTAAATAAATCAAAATAGTTGCATCTCATTGGTCATCAATTGTAATTATACTAAGGATGCACAGAAAAACGAAAGTTAAATTCAAGCAAAATGTTTGCAAGTAACTCACAAGCCAGGTATTCCATATTTGATTGTATAACATTACATTTTATTCATACTGTAACACGTTCTTTATCTTCGTAACATGAAGGAACTACGGAATATAAATACATTGTAATTAAAATTCCGATATAGCCCTACTGCACACAATAATTATGCAAAATGGGAAAACTAGTTTATAGGCCTCAAACATCGCGATCTTCGTATTATGAATATTACGCAAAACTATTCGGAAGAAAAGATTTTAAAAAGATCTTCGCCCTTCAGGGAGTTTACGCAGCGTAGAACGGTAGTTTGTTGCTGAAGTTTTGGAAAGACTTATCGGTACCATCTCCATGGGTCAAGGGCTTGACCCTTGGAGATGGGACCGATATAATATCCCGAAACATCAGTTGCAATTTACCATTCTGTGCGTAACATCCAAGAAGAACGAAGGTCTCATTTACGCCGCAGCGGAATCCTGAAATCACTCGAGTTTAAAAAGAATGAAACTATTCTTTTTGAAAGGCTGTGTACTTGTCAGTGTTGCGATGCTGAGCTATATTTGTAAACTGCATGAGGAAATATTGGTTGGCGTTGCCTTGTTTCAAGGAATGGAATACCAGGCTGGTTTTATCACTACGGCTGTATTGGAACATTTTGACTGAGAGTGACTGGAGGTTTCTTGTAAGTGTGATATCCTTTGCTTTGCTCTGGGCTGGTTTCGACAGCTTCGGTGTGTACGCAACTTGACTCCACGGGGCAGTCTTTCTTCAGAAGCCAGTATGTCCATAGCAACCCAAGAAATTACCCGTGTCTTATGCGAACCGAACGTCCATTACCTATATATAGGAGCTCGTCACTTTTCCCTGTCTTGGCCCATATACATCCAGTCCACAACACCCACACCCACACCCAACATCTTTAAAAAATTTTTGACGAATTTCTCGTTTTGTCTACGTCCCTTACACGTTCCGCGCATCGTATCCTTCTTGATATAATTCTTTTATTGTAATGACTACAACATTATATGAAATATGGCTTTTGCGTAATTTTATCTAACTATTACAGGTTGCTGAAAATTTGAATCTATGGAGATCATTGCGCCAGCAAGATACCTGCACTCTACCGCCATCTATCGGCCAGCATTTAAAGTGGATAGTTTGTAGCAGTTGGTGCAGGTGACAGCACATGCTTACGTACTTATTCCGTGGAATAGAGTCGTTCTAGAGCAGCTGACCGATTCTCAGCCAGTCAAGAAATTACCCACGTTTTATGGAACCCGAATGTTCATTACCACATACACAAGTGCTTGCCACCTGTCCCTATCCTGATTCAGATCAATGTTTTCCATGCTTCCTATCCCACTCCCTGAAGATCCATCATTAATATTATCCTCCCTCTACAACAGGGTCTTCCAAGCGGTTTCTTTCCCTCAGGTTTCCCAACTAACACTTTGTATGCATCTCTCCTCTCCCCATAGTGCTACATGCCCTGTCCATCTCATTCTTCTGTACAGTACGTGCTAAAGATCCGTAATTGAGGATTCAAGTATTCCAGTATATGACGCCATGTTGATTGGTAAATAGTTACTGACGTCTTGGAGGAACGTGCTGCCTCCATCTTCAGTGGCGGACTGTAAGGACCAATATTGAAGCAAGTTCAGTTTCTGTCTAGTATACTGCGATTCTACTGAAAAACCCGGCTGGCTGTACCAAATTAAATTCCGAAACAAATGAATGGAGCGAAGTAATGAAACTAGTGACGTTATTCCACAGAGTATATTCTCTTTGAAAGGTTACCAGTAGGTCAGCTAGCCAGAAAAATGCAGGATCTCATAATGGACGAGACAGATCATTACCGGTTTTGCAAGATTTTCCTTCTGGTATTTGTTATAAGTCTATTCAGTCCAGCAAATACGCTTACCACTGACCGTGCAATATCTCTTGAAGAACCTTGGTTGATGACATTCTAAGCCTCTGTTAAACTGGAGACGGCGGTCCCAAAAGTGACATTCTCAGGAAGAAAGAATGTAGGAAAGACAATGTTGTAGATGGTAACGCCCTTGTAGAGACTGCTACTTCGGAACAGTGTGCAAGCATGCACTATTTTTGGTTAGGGAGGAAAGGGGGAGGTACTTCGACAACTGGTTATAAGTGAATTCCCACATTATTCTTTTTAATGTTCGTTCTTTTCACATAACACAATAAAGTATGTCTAAAAATTGTAAAAATCAGCAATTATTTAATGCTGTTATCGGAGTATTTCTTTCAGCCAGTCCGAACTTTTGGAGATTGGCCCAAGTCCTGTGCCGAATTGGCATGCCATAAAGCCTTAATTCGGACTCGCTGCACTCTAGAATTCGACCCTACATAGAAGAGAGGGTCCAGTTTTACACTATGGCCACTTTACTCCGGGGACAAACCATGTAGTATTTTTTCGGTATAGCTCAATGTCTGCATTAAAATGTATAGAATATTGCACTGCAGAAATAGCGATCTAATTCAGTTGGAAACAGATTTTATACCATATATGTGCCCAGAAGGTGGAGGCAGTATTTTCCTACGAAACCCTCGGAATCATGAAACTACAAACTGTGGAAACCCTTAGCCCGACGAGGAAGGAAACAAGCTCGGAAGCATGTCAGGAACGCGCGCGATTTCAACAACATCGAGAAGCGACTTGTCATCAAATTTCTTTTCCTGCAAGGCAAGGAACCGAAGGAAATTCACGCCATTCTGACAGAAACATTACCTTGTTTCCTTCCTGGTCGGGCTAAGGACTTATCAGCACCCCTGTGAGATAGAAAATGTAAATTTTACTTCGTTGGTTATTTCGTCTACGACAGTATTTTTTTTCACTCATTATCAGCCATAGTGTGCGTTTTGTATATGAACGGTTTCACCGAAATATTTTGCTTGGACACAGCGTATAGTACACTTTGTGCGCAAAGGAAGAGAGTTGGACACGAGTCAAAGTTGTTTACCTTCGTATATGTTTTCGGATGTTGAGGCATTGGTCGGTTCTATTCTACAGTAGTTGATTATTAGTTTGGCAATGGGAAACAAGAAATACTGCGGAAACAGGAACGCTGCTGTCGATTGCGTACGACAGGAGTGTCTTTGAGGGACGGCTTTGTGTCGTCAGCGTTACACTTAAGAGTAAATTGATTTTAAGCCGTTCCAAGGACGAATATCTACGTGTAATTTACGTAGAACCCTGAGACCAGACAAATTCCGGGTCTCAGATGAAGTTCTTGTGTCAAAAATCGAGAATATATACTAAAAATGTTCTAGTCAGAGTTATTGAGAGCTTCAGAGAGGAAGGTAACAGGCGAGATCGTGAAATGATGGTTAGCAGAGGAAACTGATTAAATTTGAACAAAGGTCTGTTGCATTTCCACTGAGTCCATCACGAATGTCACGTGATAGCACGTGATCGAATCCAAGGCTGCATGAATTGATACCAGCACTAGTCAATTATTGCACGGCACTTAAGTTGCTATCCAATTATGGGACTAACTGTACCGTGCGATGCCCTGCAGGGTCTTGTTGCCCTGGATGGTTGTTGTTCAGATGATCGAGAATACACGTCTCGTTTTTTTTTTCTTCTTATATTTAACGAAGCTTTCACGTGCCAACCTTCCGTAGCGTCGGTCCCTCTTGTTATAGAGGAGAGAATTCTTAACAGATTTCCTTGAGTAAATCATACCCCAGTACATCCAGTTTATATCTTTCAAATCTTGTCGTAAGTTGCATTTCACCGTGGCCGATACAGGGCCTGTTTAACGTTATCGAAGTCTGTTCATCTGCATGAAGCTTCACCGTTCGGAAGGCAACGAAAATGTTAATTTTATTGCAGATTTTGTGTCATATGTATTTTGTATGTACATTATTACATTGCTGTCTTGGCATCCTCAGTTCAGAACAACGTGCAAATTTGGCCTCCCAGCTTATTTTCGCATTGAGGCTACAAATGTCTTACCAAAGACCTACATCCTTCTGTCTACAGCTAGAACAAAGTGCGTTAATTAGTTATTTGATAACGATGGGTAAGATAGTGTTGTTGTTGCAGCCTGTGATGATAAGTTTTGTAGAGAATTGGTGGAATGCTAATTTTCAGAGGAAAGATTCATATCTGTGAATAAAGCCTGTTCGGTTGTAACTTCAACCACTACAGATGCCACATGAACCACCTTAGAATTACAGTCGGACCTTGTGGATTAAAAATCACCTACTAACTCAGTGTGCTGTGGCATTGCCTCAAGAACAGGTTCCCCTGCATTTGCCAAAACTTCGCACTTGACCTACAAAAGTAACTCCACGCGCAGCGTTTATTTAGCAGTGATATTTCACAGTTTTGAAGGCTTTTTAGAGAATTTGGTGTTCATAAAACCACTGCACTGAACTCTATTCTACACGAACACAATCTAGTCCAAACCTTCACACTTATCTCTCGGATATTGCCTTTAGTAGAGCTCAGTTGAAACATGATGGCACACGGTGACGCACGATAGGGGAAGTGAAGGGGAAACATGCGAGTGGAGTGGGTAGCCAGTAGTCTTGCACACTACCTCGGAACATGGTGTATCCAGCATTACTACCATTACTACCGCTGATGCGCACACCTCGGCTGCCAGTTGTCGACTGAACTGACGCCCCTGCCAATTTAAATGGACTCGTCCGTTTCGCTGGAAGACCAAGTCTGGTTTCAGCGCGTGTGCCATCACGTTTCAAACGTGCTCTACTATCCTTACAACCAAGCCTAGACCTAACGAGTGCTGATACTTTTGAGGAATTTTGATCAAAATGTATTGAACTCTTATTTTCCCCAAGCATGCTACGTCCACTTTCTTTCGATTCTCTTCAACATATTATGTAGAAAAAAAAAACAGGAGAAAGGTAGCCACTAGAGTACGTTAAATAACATACCCGTTATGAATCAGACGTGTCTTTTCTGAGGTACGCTTATCGTTCCCTGTTTTATTCTGCCAGTCTCAACCATCTTGAGGTAGACAATTGAAACAAGTTTTAGTGAAACCACAGACAAACCGCAGGCTGACATAAAAAACACAAAACATATATCTCATGGAGTGTGACGCCGTGTAGTTTGTTAGAGAGTTATCACTATTTCGGCGAAACATTCTGCCTCCACCTTAAGTGTCGATGGAAGCAGTTAGTTGATGTCTACCAAACTACACGGTGTCACATTACCGAAGACCGTAAACTTGCGATTTACTAACGCGATAACCTGATATATCATTGGAGAAACCACTTGGATGGTCACCTGGAAACCACATAATTAAATACATACAAACGTGCGAGTTTTGAGGTTTTACACAGCTTTGTGATTTAGGATTCCGTTGTTCTTGGGTGTGATGACACGTCACTGGGTAATCGTTTCCCGACATTTCGAAACCGATCACCCAGTGACACGACGTCATATCCCAGAAGGACGGAGATTTCAGGCAGGCATGTGTATGAACAATTGTCGCTGGATACAATGACGTGCCAGTCTGCTGTATATTATTTCCCTCCCAGTTCCTCAAGTATCCTAACGGTGCACTGGATATTTCCCCTTCACCTTCTCTGAATATATTACGCCCTGCAATTGAGAGTACAGCCCATTTACGGCACTATGTGAGACTATATTAAGAATACGGATATACACATGTAAACGAGAGGCAACTTCTAAACTAACGTTCAACCAAATTACAATATAAAAAGTTCAGTTCCTACCTCAAAGTAAACACGTTTCTTGTCCATTATAAAGATCAACCGGTTAATGTCGCACAGAGAAATAGTCGCTGTTTATTTTGAGAAGCACAAGAAGTGTTACTGCATATTCTGCATACACTTACCATTGGCCTGAACACGGTTAATTAATTTTTCAAACTTTTCTGTTTGGAAATCCTGATGATTTTCTTATGAAGCAGGAAGTCTGGTCTCATCGTCATTCGTATTTATAAAACGTAAAAGTAAAGTGATCCCGTTACAGGCCCGGTGTGGCCCAGAGGGTGGGTAGAGGTATAGCTCTACTTTTGCATGACCGCGGCACTAGAAGGGGGTGAGTGGTCAGCAGGACGCCTCGGCCGCACTTTACCCCCGGGAAAGACCCGGTACCCATTTTACAGGAGGCTGGGTGGGCCCCAGGGCCGGTCTGGACGGGCGGAAAATCTCGTCCCTACCGGGATTCGATCCCAGACTGTCCAGCCCGTAGTCAGTCGCTATACCGACTGAGCTACCCGGCCCACACATTCGTATTTATACGATTTCATAATTATTAAATAACTTAACATTTCCAATGCTGTGTTTTAGGTTAAATTACTCCATTCTGTTACTCGAGTTATACTATACAGGGTGTCCCAGGAGGAATGTGCCAGACTTCGGGAGGGTGTTCCTTATGTTAAAGTATACCGATATAACCCAAAACACCTATGTCCAAAGTTGAACGGTTACGGAGATAATGGCCA
>Ga0131853_10023647_pt1 | contig 11091 bp, 5 predicted proteins | sample TergutLab28metaG_FD_92764 | JGI IMG/M metagenome (GOLD analysis project Ga0131853, IMG submission 92764) | Labiotermes labralis P1 segment gut microbial communities from Petit-Saut dam, French Guiana - Lab288 P1 (version 2) (version 2) | ecosystem: Host-associated > Arthropoda: Insects >...
CAGTACCGGAGGCTGTAGTTACAGTTTTGTGTACTCCTGATGATGGGTGTGGTTGACACCCGAAACATGTAGAGTGAACTTGCAGAATAATAAATAGACTGCTTTGTGTTGCATCTCGTTGGATAATTATTAATATAAATGCAAAATATCGACAAGATCTTTGCGCCTTTGAAAGTCGACGGACTTGTCATTGGTTTCAGATAAAGAAGTGGAAATGTAAAAGTAATTACCGTTCCAGGACATATAAATATGATTACAGGCTATGTTGTTAGGTTGATGTGATTGCAGTGACTAAACACAACGACAATAGACAATTCTCATTACCGCAGTTTCAGTCTAAATGAAAATGAATTTTATGAATTAAAAAAAAAGAGCCTAACATGGAAGTCTCTACCTAAATTAACTGCTTACCTTGAAATTGACGTTGATTTACGGGTATTTAGTTTGGTTTGTGTGTACATGGTCGTTATTTTATCGCACATCATTACGGTAAATTTGTCGTGTAGAAAGCTTGCATCTGCCGGGACACACAGATCTTCCGTTTATTTCCTGAAATTTATGTTCAGTGCAGGTTTAATTTCTTTGTTATTTACAGTTGTCACTGCATTCTTATGTTATATTCCTACAGGCGTTAAATGGAGAATAGGTTCCCCCTATTGTTCGGTTTCTTAGTCACAAAAGTCTTTATTTTTCCATTGCTTCAAGTCGCTGAGTAATCAAGATGTATTTCAGCAATTATTCTCATTTGTTTAGACACCAAACGCTTGTCTCTCCAACGCTTTGTGTCACTGAACGGGGAAAATCTAGCTCTTCAATGTTTTAAGTCTGTGAGTCACCAATAGTTTATTTCTCCAATTTTAGGTCCTTTGAGTCACCAAGAATTTAACTGTCCAGTGCTTCATTTCTTTTGAATCACCAAGAATTTAATTGCCCAGTGTTTCATGTCTCTAAAGTCTCCAAGAATTTAGTTCTCCAGTGCTTCAGATCTCTTGAGTCACCGACAGTTTAATTCACCAGTACTTCAAGTCTCTGAAGCACAAAGGGTTTTATAATTCGAGCATTACGTCTGTGAGTTACGAAGAGTTTAATTATCCATTGCCTCACCTCCTTGAGTCACCAGAAGTTGATTTCTCAAATGTATCAAGTGTCTGCATTACCAAGAACAAGAGGGTCTAAAAAGGACAGAAAAGCATAAAGGCGGTAGTACAAGTGAGGTGGTGTGATAACAACTAGTTTACCTTAAGAGCGGAGTAGTCAATATTAATGAAAATTCGAAAAACATAAATCTTAATATGCGAGAATTATAAATCTGTATGCGTGTGTGTGTTATATAGGCGTAAGGAAGTTTATAGCACCCCATGTACTTCTAATTAAACATAAACTGATTACTAAGTAATGCGTTCTGTGGTACCCATACTCGCTTGTTCCCTCACTCATCGCCTCTCCCACCCCCACCCCCCCACCCCCCAAATTCACACAAAAACTCTGATAGTAAAACTAGGAACTTCCATACCGATAACACCGAAGTCAGTCTGTGAATACAATCCTGATTCGTTTCTGTCGGCTTCGGATCCTTGCAACGTACGTCCTTATCGCTATTTTACTACTTCCTTCTTGGTCTTCGAAGTGAAGATTTTCGTGTAGTTATATTTACCATAATCCTATGTGAGTTGTTGACGCATTGTTATGGTAAGTTAAAATTTACTAATGAGAGATAGTGGTAGCATATCGTGGTTCCTTGGCACATTCATTCCTACACCATGACGTGTACTGCTGCGTGATATCCTGCACATTTGTTCTTTTGTGGCTCGTTTAAAGACACCGTGAGTGTCTGAGGCTACGTAGCCTAACGTTACGATAGTACTTGTCATTAATTGTAAATGGTGTATTATGAAGTATTCGTGGTACAATTTGAGATATTATAGCGTACTTTGTCTGGGGGAGGGGGGGGGGGCTGAGAAAAATCAGGAAAATAATCAAGACAGTTTTTGTACTGACCAAAATTTAAACTAGACATCTTCTACCTGCTACTCGGAGGACTGAAAGCTTGCAACAAGTTGCTCGGTACTTTACACTGTCAGAGAAAGCTGTTCGTGTGGCAGCGGCCAGTTTGGAGCTGAGGTTTAAACAGTGTTGCTTGGAACAGCAAATGTCTGGATATGTAAGTGGGGTATGGTAAAGTCGGAGTGCAGCAATAGGACAAGACTTGACGAATTATCAACAACTGGAGTGACATAAAGTGGTTTAAGTACAGACTTTAACTCCTATTTCACGAAACGCTATGTTTTATGGTGCTGAAATTTGGACACTACGGAGTGCACATCAGAATTACCTGGAAAGTTCTGAAATGTGGTGGAGACGGATGGAATAGTTCAGTTGGACCGATCGTTGTGAGAAACGAAAAAGTATCACAAAGAATAAAGGAGGAAAGGAACGTCCTTCCTGCAATAACACGAAAGAAGGATAATTGGATTAGCCACGTCTTGCTTAGGACAGCCTTCTAAATTAAGTTAATGAAGGAAAGATAGAAGGGACGGGAAGACGAGGGAGAAGAGGTAAGCAGCTACTGAATGACCATAATGAAAAGCGAGGGTACTGAAGCGTGAAAGAGCAAGCATTTAGATAGTAGTTTCTAAACAAAGCGTTGGCAGAGGTTGTGGACTTGTCGCAGGACAGACTGCGTGATGATGATGATGATGATGACACTTAAAGTTCTGAATTTTTATAGTAGTATTTGGAAGAAAAACCCGAACGTACATTTTAAATTTAAACAAGTGGATTATGAATTTTATATAGTCTGTGACGAAAGATATTATACTGTGGTATGTGTAGGTATTTTGTGAAAGTGATTTACAATACTTCTACATTGACGTCAAAATGAGAAAGAATTTCGTATAACTTTAAGTTATAAATTAATAAACAATGTGTCGTCCCAAAATACTTTTCTGGCATGTTGTCTAGTTTCCTTACACAGTCCATGAACTTTGTGGTGTCGACCCTTGGAAACATTGTTACATAGCAGACTATGTAGGGGGCGTCTCCACCACCACCCGGATAACAAAAGATTGACGAATTGCGTGATGCTCCTCTTTCTTCTTGTAGCTACTGTCTACAACAGTTCTCACATCTCCTACCGCCTTGGCAATGGCGCTTTTCTCTCCGACTGTGCACACATACAGTAAGATGGATGAGATGGGAATCGGGGACGCTAGGCGACGCCAGACGTCTTTCTTTTGTCAGGGGAGCGATGCAGCATGGAGCGAGGGAGTGTTGTGTTAGGGTTGTGGGGATGAAGGAATGGACGTGCCAGCTTGTGATAGCCTTAACTTCTCATCTTCCGCACACACAAACACACACACACACACACACACACACACACACACACACACCATGCCGTCTTTACTCGGGATGAATCTCTGTAAAGCCACTTCCAAAATGTGATACACTTAAGTGACAAAAGCCGAAGTTTCTATGTTGTTCATTTACTTTATCTATTTCAGAATTTGATTTTAATGTTTCTAGGAAAATTATTTTGTAATTAAAAATAAAACAATTTATAACTTAATTGTTATGAAAGTGATATGTAGTGGACAACACTAACAGACGTTTCGCAGGCGACGTTTCGGGTATGTTTCTTCTTTATGGTGATCCGAAGTGTGAAACCCTAATGTCGAAAATTTTGTGCTGTATGCTAGAAGGAAAATAATGTTAAGAATGATTGTAAAAATTTTGAGATGGCTTGTTGAGATATCTTTTATGTTGCATAACTCAGAGCAGTGCTTCCTTAACATGCAAATGTACATCACGTCTGAAGTGTTAAACATTCGTTTCGTTTTTCAATATCTATTATGATGTTGGTGGGAAATGCAGGCCTTTGGGGGGGGGGGGAGGCTTGAAGGGAGCAAAAGGAATAGATGGTGAAGTATTAAAGCAGATTTTAAATCAACAAGCTCGATTCATGCTATGTGTGCGCTCAGGGTGTGCTTACGATCCGAGAAATATTCTTTGCGTGTACTTAAGTAATGTCTGTTCGTGACTGCATCGTGCCCTGACCGTGATCGCTAGTGTGGATATCATATTTGGTTACAATAAAACATATCTGATCAGGTCTTAGCTGAAATGTAGCTATCCTTTCAGGGCGAACCGGGGCTAAGGTTTTGCCCTGGATTCGTCTGACTTAGGAAATTGTTGTTACGAAATCGGTTTGATAGAAGGGACTCATTTCTGGACCACCTTAGCGGCAATCAGAAGTGACTGTTCTGTATAATTAGGCTGTGTTTTTAGGCGCGTTCGAAAAAATGAGCGAAGCGACTATTATCTTCGTCGTATCTGTTCTTCCGTCCGTCAGTCCGTCCGTTCGCATGGAGAATTTCCGCTCCCACTGGACAGATTTTCATGGAATTTGCTATTTGAGCAGTTTTCGACAATCTGTCGAGAAAATTCAGGTTGGGATGAAATCTGACAAGAATAACTGATACTTTACAGTGACGACCTGTGTACATTTATAGTAATATATCCCAGAGTTGTTATTGCAATGAGAAATGTTTCAGACACAGTGGGAGAGAAAATCAAAACACGCCTTTTTGTGACTTTTTTTCTTAAATCTTGCCTGTTTTAGATAATGTGGAAAAATATGGTAGAACCGACAGGACACGGATGATTATAATACGGCGCATGCGCTTTGTATGCTGGATGACTGAGTTTATAAACACACACTCGGAATATGTAATATTTTTTTTTTTTTTACACTGCAACAATGGTTACGAGTAAGCGCCTTTCTGTTCCGTTAAACGTACATCGCCTTACTTGTTTATAGTTGGTTAGGCTACTTCCCGTCGATTGGTCTGAGAAGCAGTTCAACTCTCTGATTGCCTTAGTGGACTGTACACGGTCGCTGGACCACTGTGTGGATATTGCATTCCGTGTCCGAGACTCATAACATAGAATGGCACAGAATGGAGGCGTGGCTTATACAATGTTGCAAAACTCTCTGTGGGGTGGGATGTACCATGTACAGAGTGTCAAGTAACTCTTGGGCATGTGGGGGAGAGATCTGAGAAAAACTACATCTTCTTCAGTGGCACTTTCACTACACTCGGCCTTTGTCAGTCGACCCCAGCAATTGCGTTTAATTATAATATCGCATTTTGGCTGTTCCAGCTTGGTACTAGAACAACAAAAGTTCACTGTAACAGCCAGTACCACTATGCCACCACCCTTAAAATTATTACATTTGATATCATTTTTATTTTGTTTTATTTGTAAATACAGATAAGGTGTACCGGTAGCTCAGTGGGTATAGCGACTGACTACGGGCTGGACGGTCCGGGATCAAATCCTGGTGGGTACGAGATTTTCCGCCCGTCCAGACCGGCCCTGAAGCCCGCTCAGCCTCCTGTAAAGTGGGTACCGGGTCTTTCCCGGGGTTAAAGTGCGGCCGGGGCGTGCTGCTGACCACTCACCTCCTTCTAGTGCCGCGGTCATGGAAGAGTAGAGCTATACCTCTACCTACCCTCTGGGCCACACCGGGCCTGTGACGGGATCACTTTACTTTTACCTTTTACAGATATGTCAAATTTGTCGGAAATAATGTGCAAGATTCGCAAATTTGACATTTTCTAATGGTTGACTTAAGTCGTAGCAGCAACATCTCTTACGTAATGCGTGATAAGTCCTCATCCAAACTCTGTGCCACATTTAGCACGTCTAGCTCGAAACGTTCGTTAATTGTCGCTACTAATCTTGTGATAAAGGAAGAAGCATTATGTGGAGTCAAGGGGAACAGAAATATTCTACGTACAGTAAAAAGAAGGAATGTCGACATGTTTGGTTACCTTTTGTGTTGGAACCTCCATCTGAAACATGTTATTGGTAGAAATATAGTAGGAAGTTTAGATGTGAGAAGAAGAGGAGGAAGAAGACGTAAACAGCTGTTGGATGATCGTAAGGAAACGAGAGGATAGTGGAAACTGAAAGAGGAAGCGTTAGATCGCATTCTGTAAAAAACTCGATTTGTAAGAGGCTATGGACCTGTCGTAAGACAGACAACGTAATGAATGAATGAAAGAATGCCCAAACCGAGAGATGAGTGTTTTTGAACGGCCCTCATTTGGTTATAGAGGGTTTTTTTTTATAATTGTCGCCACCTCCTTCAACCTGGGGTCTAAATTAATTGACACAAAAATGCAGTCAACTTTACTCATATCCCCCCCACCCCCGTGTTACTGTTAATGGTAAATTACAAAGTAGGAGGTTTTCTAATTTCTGATGTGCAAACTTTCACACGAGGTTTCGTTATTGCGGGTGTTGTGGTTCAGAAATTAAAAAGGAATACACCGAGAGACAATCAGACAGACACACACACAGCCTGACAATAGACAAGCAGAGATGGCATGATCACTTCACAGCCTAAAGAAAATACAGGAAGCCTGACATTAAAAAAGGGAGATTATTAAACGCGAGATAAATTTCCCTGCTCTTGGCGACATTGATATTCCAATATGTGTAGCACATTTCAATATTCATATGGCATATTTCAATTTTTAGGTCCATAATCTTCTACTCTTGAAGTGATAAGAATCCCACGAACAAAATTTTGTCAACTGTAAATTGAAATGAAGCTGGTACGTTAAGTTATTCGCTGTTGTCTCAACAGGCGGACAGCGAGTAAAGAAAATGCGGCGTTCTGTCTGAGGCCACTTGCTGCTTGCGAATCAAAATAAATCAAAGCAGGGCACATTCTGTGGCGATATGAGCCGGTAGCTTACTGTGCAGCAACAGTGATGCACTTCCTTCAGCATGAACGCAAATATACTAAACTTGATTCCGTTTTCAGGTTCCCACAACAGAACCCAGTAAATCGGTTTGACATTACACTTGTGACTCACTTTCAGATTCTCTCCGTTTCGAAGCTTGGAGCCAGATATCTTTGGAAGAGTTTCTGTTCTTAATTATCCTTCATACTCGATTTTACATACGTTAGGTTAGTCAAGAGCCTCTCATCGCGGAGGGCCGGGTTCAGTTTCAGTTCCGTTCATGTGAAGTTTCTCGTAGAGAAATTAGCACTGGCATTGTCTTTTCTCGGAGTACTTCGGTTTTCGCTACAGGCTGGACGGTCCGGAGCTCGAATCCCGGTTGGCGGGAAGAAGATTTTCCGCATCCGTCCAGACTGGCTTTGGGACCCAGCAACCCTCCTATACAATGCGTACCAAGTCTCTTACCTAAGAGTAAAGCGGCCGGGACATTGCGTTGACCACCCACTCTATCGGGCGTTGAGGTTAAAGAAAGAGTAGAGCTACGCCTATACCCCCAACTGGCTCTTCATGACTTGTTCTAGGATGGATATTACCTTTTTATTTTGTAGTTCTAGACGTTATTATCGTCACTGAGAATAACAAAGTAAGGGTTCTAAAGATAATGAATTTATTTATACCGGAATATGAGAAGGAACTTTGGAAATTTACGAGTTTAAATTCCCTGTGGCAGAAAATTAGTAGCGCTGTCATTTCTGTCTTGTTTCTGGATACGGCATATTTTTAAAACTAATACCGTGACAGAGATTAGTTATTAAGAATTCTGTTCAGGTTGTTGGAAATGTAATAAATAAATGCTCCGTGGAAGAGTCAGGCGAGAGAAGCTAACAGTCTGTCAGGTAGAACAGACAGCTTGTGCTTTTTTGATGTTTGTGTGACCGTGCATCATGGATATAATAATATGAACAGCCGGCTAGATACAAAAATAACAAATTTTAATTATCAATAAATATTTGTTATTGTTGTATCTGGCCGGCTGTTCATATTATTATATCTTCTGCCGTTTATAGAAATAAAAATTCATTACCGCTTTTAAGATAGCCTGCCAATTCCGACGATTTGTGTGACGTGTACAACAACTTCTGAAACAAACCAAATCATATGATTCTGCCCGTCACTGTCCCACTGATCCCCCTCATGAACTCATTCTGTATCGTGCCCTTCTGAAACTGTTTCATGAGACACTCTCACATTGTCTTCTCACACTGCTGTAGCATTGCTTAGTGATATTCTCCCACGATATACCCTCAAATAACTTTTGATACTTCTTATAATATTCATCTCCTAAGATGTCCTGCCAGACATTTCGTTATAGTTTCTGCTGTGTCCTGAGACATTGTTCCCAGAAACAGTCTGTTGGGACAACCTTACACTATCCTCAGAACGCGGTCTCGTGAGACACCCTCTAAATCGCATGGTTATGTCCACCTTCTTTTCCTGAACATTTGTTATACTGTCGCTCGTTAAGGAACAAGGGTGGTTAGGAGACCAGGGGGTATGTGGGGGTGCGGTCGGCGTCCTGACGACGTGCTGGAACGACGCCCACTCAACCCCTAACACGTACAACCTAAGTAGAGTGTAACATGAAACCCAGCAGACTAATCTTGATTAACGGCAATGTGCTGCTCTGTTTTAACCGGAAGACTGCCAGTCCTTATTTACGCTGTAAAGCTAGGAAAATGCAGTTTGAGAGCCAGCAATTTACTAAGCAGACAAATGTCAATAATTTTCTCTCCGCTATTCTTGAAACGACTTAAGCTATGGATTGCTTTTACGCAGTAGACAAGTGCCAAGCTGTGGAGCTCTGTTTTACAATTGAGAGGATTATGGTCTCAGTCTTGTATTTCCACACTGCATCCAAACCGGGAAACGAATAAAGAGTCTTCCCACCCAATAGGCCGTGTGTTCGTAATCATTACAACATAACCGGTTGTGAATATAAATCAAATTGATCTAACAACGCATATAGAATAGGTTAATAATTCGGCAAATGGTAAATCTCTTGCTTGCGTGTTTAAAACATTCAGTTCCTTACTCACAGTTCAGACTAGTCATTCTCGCACATATCCTGAGCTTATTTATATATTTATTATTATTATTATTATCGAATTTCCCACTTCTCAGCTTTTAGGCTGGGAAATATTCACCTATCTTGGGATGTAGCAATCGACAGGATTAGGCTCGGTGGCCTTATTTGTAGTTTAAAAATTTTCTTATAATTGAACATGTGGCAAGAATTACACATTTTTCCAATTGTATATATATGTATTAGGGTACAAGTTAAGTCTTGTTAGACTTTGTGATAGTGACTTTGGAATTACTCCGGTAGATATTATTACTATCGGGATCACTTGTGCTGCCTTTTGCTTCCACATGGCACATATTTCATTCGCCAGTTCTTGGAACTTGTTTTGTTTGTCGGCTATTGTTTTGGCGAGATTATGTGTATTTGGGACAGCTATGTCTATCAAAAAGGTACTCTTTGTTTTCTTATTCATAAAAGTTATGTCAGGTCGATTAAAAGGTATTGATTTGTCCGTAAGTATGCTGCGATTCCAGTACAGCTTGAAATTTTCATTCTCCAGTACATTGGTTGGTGTGTACTTATAATGTGGACTTTTATCATCAATCAATTCGGCTGCTTCTGTCAGTTTCTGATGGATAATTTTGGCTAGTCCATCATGTCTTTTTACATACTCGGTAGGTGCTAGTTATTATTATTATTATTATTATTATTTCACAGCGGTTTAGCTGGTTCTCAAAGAGTCACTGCCCGAGAAATTATTATTTATAATTTTCCTTAAAAATTGTCCACCTATGCCGCACGTACTAAGTATTACTGCTCTCTCTATAAGAATATATTGATCAGGGCGAAAATTGAGCAGTTCCAAGCTGTCATGTAATTTTTTTGTGATAATACCCATTGTGGTTAATGTTAATGGTATTATGCACTTCAGTTGCCATATTCTTACAAACTCGTCTTTCAAGTCTGTCTGTTTCTGCGGCTTCTCGCTGATGGTGCTGTGACGTCTGTGGCTGCTGGGAATTGCTACATCTGTTAAATGTGCTTAGGTGATGGTTGTGTCAAGTGTAACTGTCCGGTCTGTTGTTATTGACAGTACGATCAGTTGTTATGTACATGTCATAGGATAGTTTATGCGTTTCGCAACACACTGTGGCTCATTTTTATAGGAAGGTGTTCGTTTTGCCTTTTATGTTCCACACTTGATAGATAATTATTGAATAACCGTGTAGGCCACCTGATCGTGACGATGGGTGTAGTCACCTTGACGTAGCGCGCGCATACTCTGGTTATGTTTTAAATGGTTTCTGATTTCTCTCGACATTTTCTGCAGGTGTCATCATCAGGAATATTCGGATCATTCAAAACGTACTACTAGTACCACCACCACCACCACTAAAACTACCGCTACTACTACTACTACTACTACTATACTATTACCACTACTACTACTACTACTACTACTACTACTACTACCACCATCACTACTACTACGATTACGACTACTACTACTACTACTACTATTTCTACTACTACTACTACCACCACCACTACTACTACTACTACTACCACTACTACTACTACTACTACCACTATTACTACTACTACCACCACCACTACCACTACTACTACTACCACTACTACTACTACCACTACTACTACTACTACTACCACTATTACTACCACCACCACTACCACTACTACTACTACTAAACCACCACAACCACCACTACCACCACCACTACTACTACTACCACTACTACTACTAGTACCACCACCACCACCACTAAAACTACCACTACTACTACTACTACTACTACTACTACCACTATTACTACTACTACCACCACCACTACCACTACTACTACTACTACTACTACCACTACTACTACTACTACTACTACCACTATTACTACTACTACCACCACCACTACCACTACTACTACTACTAAACCACCACAACCACCACTACTACCACCACCACTACTACTACTACCACTTATACTACTAGTACCACCACCACCACCACTAAAACTACCACTACTACTACTACTACTACAACTACTACTACTACTACTACTATACTATTACCACTACTACTACTACTACCACCATCACTACTACTACGATTACGACTACTACTACTACTACTACTCTTTCTACTATTACTACTATTTCTACTACTACCACCACCACCACCAACACCACCACCACCACTACTACTACTACTACCACCACCACTACTACTACTACCAC
>Ga0131853_10023648_pt1 | contig 11091 bp, 4 predicted proteins | sample TergutLab28metaG_FD_92764 | JGI IMG/M metagenome (GOLD analysis project Ga0131853, IMG submission 92764) | Labiotermes labralis P1 segment gut microbial communities from Petit-Saut dam, French Guiana - Lab288 P1 (version 2) (version 2) | ecosystem: Host-associated > Arthropoda: Insects >...
CGCAAGTTTTCCCGAACTACCGCCCAAAGCATACTGAACTGTAATACAGAAAATTTTCAATGAAAATATAATTCTAATCTACTCTCCAAAAATACAGGATAAAATATGGTATAATTAACTTTCTAGTTCCTAACTCAAAGTATCCCAAAACTCTGACTGGAAAAGCTCACCATAACGGTACTGCTTTCTGCAAAAATGTAGACACAACGAGCATGTAGACCTACGAACACACTTGTTTAAAAATATGATAATCTGATTATGATACAATTACGGAACAGGCAGGCAGGCAGGCAGTTTTCGGACTGTGTGGGAGTCACAGAATATAGCGGGTCCGAGAACAGGTGTTAAGGATGATATTTGGGTCTGCAGAAGAGACAATGACACACCGAGGGGCTTCGTGACTTGTGCTGTTCAGCGAGTGTTACTGTCGTCATCAGGTCAAGGAAAATGAGCTAGGCGGGGCATGTGGCACGTACGGGGACAAGAGAAATGCACACACACTTTTATGGGAAAAGTTGAAACAGACCACTTGGAAGACCTAGCCGCTGATGACAGAATGCTAAACTGGAATTTAAAGAAACGGGTTTAGACGAATTAGACTGGATTAACCTGGCTCAGAACATGGACAAATGGCAAGGTGTTTTGAACACGATCATGAACCATCGGGTTCCACAAAATACGAGAAATGTCTTCACTAGTCCGTGAACTGGGAGTGTCTGAAGAAGACCGGCGTGGATACACCGAAACATCTGAACGTTACGTTACACACTCATGTACTGAATGGTATACATGAAATTATCCAAACTCGATGATTCGGCCTAAGAGTCGGTAATCATCAGGTCTGATTAGCAAACGTACGGCAATGTCTGCTACAGCAGCACGTCATTAAGATGTGCATGTCGGTCTTAGAACGCAGGAAAGTCGGTCAGGTTAGACCCGACCGCCACAGCAGTTAAGTCTGCATGATGGAATATCCGACTGATAGGGTTAGATGTGGTCAGTGCGTGCAACAGGATGCAAAATATCCAAATACAGTAATAACAAAGCATGTGACGACATTTAGCTCTATATGTAGGAAATACTGTGGACAGATATTGGATTAGGCAGTGTGAAATGGCAGGAAGCTGATGTGGCGGTGAAAGAGTGTTGTATGGGGGGTGGTTTGGATAGAATGGCGACGGTGGTGGCGGTAGTCGTCTTGCTACAGGACAAGAGAAGGAAGCGAAAGGAGGAGAAGAGACGGAACTAAGAGGGATAAACGTGATCCCATTATCCTCCTTGAGTACAACAGAAGAGGCTTCTTCCTCCTCGTCAAGTTGAGCAGACTGCTTCACAGCGGCACACTTTGATACAAGAGCTTGAAAAAGAGACACATCCTTGTTGCTGTTAAGAGCTATCGGCATTAAACAATATTTTATACAGCGGAGTTGCGCAACCTGCTGGCAAATGGAAATTACTCCACGAACGAATGCTACTACCACGCAAGCTGCTTCAGTATTGGAACAAAATTTATTGTTGTTATTTTTATTATCATTATTATTATTGTAGGGTTTCTGAAGGCCCGCCTGCCCTTCTACAAGCTCATCAAATATTAGTGCCATGTGCAGCAATGCCGGAGTATTTAGAAACAAGACAGCTTGTGCATACAGTTATTAACACAGTTACGTTAATTATAATTCACAGAAACTGTTTACTATTTTTATCATTATTAGGTGAAAGTTAAATTGCTGCGTCCTGATTATTAGGTCTGTCACTGCGCAATGTAAGGCACAGGTGCACCACCCTTGGTAAAATCATGGCGCAATATTAATTATTATTATTATTATTATTATTATTATTATTGCTGCTGCTGTTGGAGAGACAAGACGGTGATTATGAATTGCTATCTCGCTTGAAGAACTGTTGTACAGATACAGACCGGCAGGTGGACGTCAACTTCGCTAAGTCACCCCTCACCGTTATCTTCAATTGGAGAACGGCCTGCAGTCCCGAAGTCTCTCCTAGGGAAGGATGATACCTCCGTACCTCGGACTCACACAATCGCGCCACGAAAAAGTACGGAAGAGCAGGATTAAATACGACAAATGACAGTAGGTTAAGTAGTCAGCTTCACGCTCTGGCAGCTTAACCCTTATGTAATAATTGCCAGAGCCAGTTTTGCCGCTAAAACTAAATCGTACGGATACGTGTATAGGTGTATATACCCAGTCCGTACCGCGCAGTAAACACACTCCGTATCGGGTATAAAAACCAGTCAGTCAATGCTGTATAGGGAAATAATCGCTGTTTGTTCTCAGATCCACACAAAACACATAAATACAGTCTGTGTGGGCAGAACGTAGAATTGCTGAATGTTAAACCTGGTGATACAAAAGTAATCACTGGGCTTTAAAGGGTTACAGAAGAATGTATAAGGCAGAGATGAAATTCTGCAACACAGGAAACAAACTGCAATATTACTGTGACTTCTGGGTTACAATGAACTTCCGTGTGCTCTGATAAACACAGACCACTTCGAAGGAACTCTACGTTGTGACTGATTTACGAACTCCAAAGCATACAAGCAAAAGTTAGAAATATATAAAGGAGAAAACTTGCCGCTTGGATTCCAATAGCCATTTATCTATCAGGTGTCAAGGAACACGAAATCTACTGTTGCCTTCTATAAATCTTATCGAGTTTCAGTCTACAAATCCTTTTCCTGGGAGTAACATATAAAGCATGGGGCAGCCATGTTCCTGTCAGTTCAGAAGTATAACGAATTAAAAGAGCGTGAACCCAAAATCATGGATAACTTCCACAGTCCGCACTCTACCCTAATTCCCCTTTATCGACTGGGCTGTCCGAAGCGAATAACAAAAGGTGCGTTGTGAGATTTGACGTTCTCACAGCGGTTTTGTTGCAAATTCAAATCTTCTGGGATATGACGCCGTTTCGTTCGCTCAGAGTTCATGGCGTTTCGAACGGTCATATTGCCGTTATCTTCAGGGTACGAAGTACAGGAACATCTGTTCTTGCACTGTTGGCATTCGAAAATGCAGGCTACAGACCTTCAGGACGTTAGGAAATACTGAGCCAACGGAACAGTGTCACATCCCAGAACAGCTGAACCTTCAACAAAGGGTTTGCTGATGTCAGTTCAGTGCTTTGCGTTTGCCATTACCTTTGGTACAAAGGAAACGAAAGTACTAAATATACTCACACAGGTACTGCCAGAGTTACGAACAGGACAAATAAAATCACGAAACAGAGAGCTAAAAACGGAGTTAAAAACTAATAGCCTACAACTTTAAAGTATTTACTCGCTGCTGGTTTCATGTATGAGGGGAAAGAGAGAGCAATATTGGTTTTTGGTGGGGAGGAAGCATGAAGGAAAGAGACATAGATGGGCAGGTAACAATTAAGCAAGTCTTAAAACAAATTAGATAGGAGGCCTTAGACTGGGCCCGATCTGGCCCACAACAAGGACATGTGTCGGGATGTTGCGAACATCATGGTAACGAGCCTTCGAATTTTTAAACTAGGGGAACTGGTTGACTATAGCTGAGAAAACATTCGCTTCTCAAGAAGACTGTGGCACCGTACATGGAGTTGGTTGGTCCTTTGTTGCTTGGCGGCGTTCTGCACTGCTTGGATTGTAAATTTAGGATGCTTACAGTAGGCCCAAAGTATCACGTGACAGCGGTTCGAACTTTATTGAGAGGAGAACAGGGAATTTAACGTTGCAGTGTCTTAATTGAGGATAACCGGTCAGAATTACAGTTGACTAACAGTTAATAAGATGCGGGTTTCTTGCAGCGCAGTTGAAGACGCAACATCACAAACATTTTGTAACACTTCGTCTCTCTGAAGAGGCGCGAAGAAATTATCGGGTTGCTGTTAAGAACCGAGACTAGCTAATTATATATACCGGACAGTCAGTCGACTTAACCGCACGTTACGTTCGGTACTTCGCTGTTAGTGTTACGGTACACTGCGATGACGTGTTTACTGGCTACTCAACGACAAAAAAACTTCCACCCGAAATATTACGGGACCAAATTTCGGACGAAGTTTCTAACTGGAAGTTTCCTTCACGAATAACAGACTAGAAATTTGATTCAATAAGGGACGTATATGCATTTTTTACAGTGTAAGGTCACCATGACAAATACTCAGACAGGCTCCGAGGTGGTACGTCTTAGGGTCGTCTAATGTAATTAGCAAGCGGAATGCAGGGTCTCAGCTGTCTGTCACGGAACTGCGGAGTGCTAAATCGCGTCGTCTGAATGAAAAATAAGACTCGTACGAGGGCCAGGACTTGCATTAAAGGAATGTTTACCTTTTCTGAAATATTCAGATTCGTTATAACTGTGGCCAAACACTGCGTTATTTAGCACTGTCAACCAGACATTACAGCGGCGACGGCACGAGCCGTGACACCAGTTTATTGTGTCTTACAGCGGTCGCACAGGTCCGCTGAACATAGCAGGACTGACTGACTTCGCCTGGTCACAAAAATCATTCCCGTGCCAAACCTGAGGGTCTCACCCCAATGAAATTGAAGATTCAAGTCTTCCGTGACGTCACGTTATGTCGTTGGTTGTTCAACGGCGCTTCAAACGTCGGCAAAATTCATCATTTTGGACCCATCAACACTTCAATTTAAAGGTAGAATAGTCCTTTGGAACGTCCACATAGCAGCAGCACTGTGCAGAACGACAGGTTATAAATCCACAAGACAATTTACGCATCTGTTCGATCTGTAGGAGATTTCGGTAGCGGAAGTGTGCTCGAGCTGTGACGCCATATCCTTAAATACGCGGTTCCCGACGTTTCGAAGACAAGTAGTCTCCTCGTCTCCAAGGGTCATACCATAAGTAATTCCGCCTGTACCCTATACAAAAGCAGAACTTAATTACTCATATTTAGGGAAGAACACAGACTGAGAGTGTTGTGCAATAGGCTGCTGGGGAAGAAACTTGGGGCTACGAAGGTGGAAGTAACGTCACGGTGGAGAAAATGTCACCGTGTGGAGCTTCGTGAGCTTTAAGGGGATCAAATGAAGGGGAAGCAAGTAGACGGGACATGTAGCAGGACTGGGGAAAAGAGGCAGGATATTGGTTGGAAAAATGGAAAATGACACTTGCAAGACCAAGGCGTAGATGGCAGAATAAAACTAAAATTAAAGAAGCGAAATGGAAGGGAGTGTACTCGGATAGGGGCAAGCGGCGGCTGTTGTGAGTACGATGATGAACTGTCGGGTTCCATAAAATGTGGGGAGATTGTGACAAGCTGAGAAACTGTTAGTTTTTTTTTAAGAAGGATTGTGATCCACGGAGATAATCGGTTAGAAACATCTTCAAAATATTCGACAGATCGGACCGCAACGGGATCTCAAAACCCGAAGTGCAAGTAGCGATTTCCTTCCACGTTTGCAATGCACAGTCTTTTTGCAAAGAACCGCAATAATTCTGCACGTTAGGTTTGGCATTTCGTTGAACTTACGTGTCCCCAGTCTATCCCCCTTAAGCCTTTGCTGCGCTGTACAAAAAAGGAAAGCCAAGTAAAAAACTGTAAGCAGGAAAAATGGCTGTAGTTTGTTGAATAGGTGGAAGGAGTGTAATACACGATTTGTGTTACACCTTACTGCACTAAGATTGGGAAGGAGCCTTCCTCTGGAAGATAGCATGGGCGGGGAGGGAGGCGTTGAAAAATATCACATAATTAGTCTTGCGGACATATCGGCTGCCACACCTGCTCAAGATGGAGGGCGATATGGTGCATGTGGCTGAGACGACGCTGTGCTCGCTCTTCGGGGAACTATAACCATCTACATGCGCAACTTACTGCAGGCAGTGGGCCCCAACGGAGCCTCAAGGCGCGGCAGAACGAGCATCACAAAGCCTTTCCCCAGCACAGCTACTTGTAAACTCATTGTGACATACAAGGCAGCTCTCGCCGACTGGAACTTGCACAATACATTGAGTTTACTGCTGCAGTACGGAGTTGCAGTCTAACTGAACCGTGTGTGTTCCTTACAAGACACAAGTCTATGTCGGACTGTTGGTTACAGCTCACAAAATGATGCCCTCATGGCCTGATTAATGCGTGACACTAAGATTACAAATGGTGTACATTCGGTAGCAACAGGCCTTACAAAAGTGTTCTGGTCGTTCAAAATGTCACACGGTTTCGCGATACAGCCGTACAGGTAATTTCATTTACGTCCATAAGAAAAGTGCGGCTTTCTCTGCTCCGATTTTCGCTAAACTCACAAATGCTCGACAGCGTGGGGCTATAGATGGGCACAAGAACGCACACAAACTCTTTAACGACTGCAAGCAAAATACGCCCTTTCACAGCGTCTAGATGTACAAAACTCAGTCATTCGAAACATTGTTGTGTCAGTGTCCTGAATTTTACCCCGATCGGATAAAATATGTACAAAACAAAGCCTTCACGGCACTTAAAACGCAACATCGCAGTGGAAATCTTCTGTGCCGAGGGTCAAACGTATCGATCAGGGCACAAACATGGACATTAGCAACAGAAACTGATTTAGGCCCTTTATTCAAGCAAACGTCAATGGGCCAATTCTCACGAAACCGACGCTTCTTCGGCGTCTTTTTATAAGGAATTTCACAAAAATGTTACGGAAGTGTTCAGCTGCTGACACTAGGTCACCGAAAGGAAGACAAACGCCATCTGCCCATCAGATTGTAATTTTTTTTTACGTCTAAAATCGCCTAATATTCAATTCTAAGGGGTCTGGAAGGAAGCTGCTGCAGCGTCGGTTAAGATAAATGCCGCATGTTGACTGGCAGAGCTGTGGACGTCGTTAAATGACGGTCGGTGGGCCGACATAGATTCGGACGGGGCACCTTACGAACCAGGTTCAGAAGTGACAACCAATAACAGCTGGTGAGAAGTGTCAGCCGTGCACAGGACATAGGACACACAGCCAGACAGACAGAGAGAGAGAGAGAACCGGGAAGTGTTAAGATGCTGAGCTGAACAAACGCATTTTGACAAAAGAAATACTGGCAGACGCAACTAACGCAAAGTCCATAAGAAAGATGAAGAGACAAATACACGAAAGCAGTATGTGGAAGAAGACGGAAATGGCCTGTACCAGAATATGCAGAAAACATGTGTCCGAAAATAGCATCCGTCTCGGTTATAAAAAAAAACAGTCAGTTAATGTTGTATAGGGAAATAATCGCTGTTTGTTCTCAGATCAACGCAGAACACGCAAATACACCGCACTGTGGGTGTTCAGTTTACAGTACTGAATGCTAAAAAAACTTGTGGTCTGTACAGCAATTACTGTATTAAAAGTCAATTCGTTTTTAATTTATATTGTTATGACTTTAAGTGATGCTTCAACAAAAGTTTCATTTTAGATCGTTCGTAGTAATTAATTACTTCAGTGGACTCATTCCTAGAGTAACGTCTTTGACGTGCATCTAACGGAACTGTCTTGTTACAGTTTCATACTCCTAAACAAATTGAACACGGCGCCACTTTTTGTTTCACTTTCGCTCGGACAACTTCGCCGCACTCACTGCAGCTACCGCTCTTCAGCCTACCAACACGTCTGCTGGGAAATATGTAAAACTTAAGGGAAAAAGATCGAACTTTTGGTTTAGGTTAGGTGGCTTGTAGTAGTGCTAGTCTAGTAGTGACGCGGTGGTGGTGACAAATACAGAATTTGCATTTAAATAGGGTATTTCCATCTGTGATATGATGCCACCGCACCCTTTCCTTTCATCCCTCTCTGTCTCTCTCTGCATCTTCTCCTGGACCAGCTCTCATCCCCGATATTAAACATCGTATTATTTAAATTGCAACGGACGACGTAGAGGAAAACCTGTCATTCTTTTTCCCTTCATCTTCATCTTACTCTCTTACACGTACATATTCTTTATCTCCCTCCCCTCCTATGCATTCCTTCTATTTTTCTACTTCACCCAGCAATACAATTCATCAGCCTGCCCGGACATATACAGCTTAACCTGACATCAAGCAACAGCACGCAGTCTATTAGTGGTACAGCAGTTTCAGAACTTGCTTTATAAATGAAGATAAAATTCATGTCTCTTCAGTATGAAACACAAAAGCGATGTGTACGTGTGTAAGTGCCAGATGCACACAGCAAGAGCACTGGAAAGAACACGGGGAAAAAACTGGCGAGACCGGAGCTGTCCAGAGCAGAACTGATGAGCATGTGCAGCTGTGTCGCTGGGTTAGAGTTTATGGACGATCAGAAAGGATGCAGTGCACTTACCTTCAAGGGCTGAGGTAACCTCAACCCTTAAGGCGAAAGCAATACGTTCGTTCGAAACGTCGGGAACAATAACCCAGGGACACAGGGTCACAGCCCAGAACACCCGAATCCTGATCACGGTGTGCTTGTTGTAAACTGATACGAATTACAGTGAACTGGAGGGGGGGGGGCGGTGGCAGGGTTTTGCGACTACAACACGGAGATCGAGCACGATAACTACGCTTTGTATGTAGGTTTTTCCATGGCTAACAGATTCTTTATCAAACGGCCCGCGTGCTGCATGAGGCCCGCCAATACCACGTCACGTACTGTAAAAACAGATGTGGCCCAGCACAGCATCGACGAATATTTTTGTGACGGAAGGACTTAAGCTGGTTTCAAGAACGAAAAAAAAAAGCCCCCAAAACCCTTCTGACCCTGGACAGCAACGCAGAACATATATCGGAAAACAGATAACGGCTAAGTAAACTTTAACTTTCGACGCCTATGTCACATTGCAGCTCCGTTATTACGAGCACACAATATTGTTAATGGCGTCTTCAATTTTAAACAAACATTTTAAAATGCTTGTTTTTCAAAACAACTTCCTTTCCTTCTCCAGAATCGCGTACAAATGGTGTTGCAGTTTGATACGTCGTGCTGCTGGCGATGACACTCTTCTGATGTCCCATTTGACTTGTCTCACCAACAGCTCAATTCCGTAACGACGCCCTTCGCCATTCGATCTTTGTGCCGCAAGTAGCAAGAGTTTGTTCAGAATTGGACAATAATCTGCTCTGTACTTCCTGTGGTTCCACGGATATAGCGGACATTAATTTGGTGGTTCAGTTCTTCAACATGGCTGAATCTGTGGGATCGAGATATTTAGTTCGAAGCTACGGAACCTAAATAAAATATGACATTCTGGTAGCATTCTGGTTATTACTTTGGTCACATTCTGCTAATAAACACGCGCATGCGCAAAAGCGCAAGGAAGTACAGCAGAACCGAACTACTGCTACAACTTCTTCACTGCTAATGGTTATGTTGTACGGCAGTGCGTGGGTTCGGGTTTGTGCCAGCGTCGTCGTAAATCACTTCCTAACTGACACCGACGAAACGCCGTTCTAATACGTGAATTCTCTGAGGAATCAACACACGGACGGACAGAGAAGCAAACATAGACATAACTGCTTCCAGGTTGTTAGCGCACATCTGTCTGGGAAATACTTGCACAAGACGCACACACAAAACTTCGGGGATGGGAACACGTTGGCACACAAACGACCGCAGCCAACACAACCACACAAAATATCACTATACGTAGTTTCGACCTCAATCGTAACCACTAACATGTGTACCTAGTGCCTATTTGAAAGGTTGGTATTGCGAGGGACGTCACGAAGTGTAAGATCTGTTCAGGCCGCTCGGGCACGTTGAACACTAACCCAGTTTGACAGTGGCCAGACACAATCAGAAGAATAAACTGCGTCCATTGCTTACTGCTGGCAACACATCATGCATAATACAAGAAAAAATACGTCACAACAGACTTTTAATAATTATTCTTACCTTAAGTACTGCTTCCTTAACTCCCACCTTCGCGGCGCACAACGCCACATCCGCCATAGCAACTGCCACGTCACTCAATGATTACCAACCACACAGTACTAAAACCGTTAGTGTGTCCGTACTGACTGCGAGAACGCAGTTCCTGACGTCATTCCACAGTTCCCAACAACCACCAGGCACTGCGGTCAACAGCTGACTTCGCTACATTCACTGAAACGTACGTTTCGGGCACAAGACACGTCTGCTACCACTGCCGATCTGGAACGTGGCACACAGTGCTGCATGAAACGAATATCCCAGCCGAACACCGCAGTACAGCTGCTGTAGCCCTTTGGTTGTTCAAATGCGTAACAGAATTATACAGGGTGGAGCAGAAGAAACGCATGTTTTTCAAATGGTTAGTACTCGGCAAGGGTGGGGTTGATGACGTTGGGCGTGAGTCGGCGGACAGCTCAGAGTTTTTGTTAGAAACAGTGATTCCGTAGTTACTGTCCAACGTCTTTTCCGTCGAAAGTTCAATGTTGAAGCATTTCAACCCATCGCAGTACAGTGTTTCGACCTGCAATTGCGCCTCGACGCTCAACATGGAACTTTCGACGGAAAAGACGTTGGACAGTAACTACGGAATCACTGTTTCTAAAAAAACTGCTCGACGACAGACACACGATGCTCTACGTTCCATTGCGCCATGGCTACTGAAACTGCATTGTCTGAGCTGTGTGCCGGATCATGCCCAACGTCATCAACCCTACCCTTGCCGAGTATTAGCCATTTGAAAAATATGCGTTTCCTCTGCTCTACCCTGTACAACAGAGACTACTGTCATGCGTGACTGAACACATCGGCGATGGCATAGCGATTAGGCTACAAACTGGACGGGCCGGGAATCATTTCCTGGGCTGTAAACAATGTTTCTCTTTTCAAACCTGTTAGGACCCAGCTTCTTATTCAATCGGAAGCGAGGTAAAGCTGGCGGAACGTGAAGCTGACCACTCACCTTAATCTGGTACCGAAGTAAAGAACAAGTGGCGCTAGACCTCTACTCTCCTTACATGCCCTCACGGTTTCGCAAGGGACATCGTGACTTTTATTAGCACGGCTGCCGAGAGAGGATTCGCCCCCCTCCCCCCCCCCACAGGAAGGGCGGTCGGGTCAAAAAATCTTTACGCTAAATCGGAAAGAATGACCGTCAGTTGCAGAGGGATTTGGGCTTCGGCTGAGAGGGTTAATTTGTACAGTCGACAGATAACAGCACTACGGACAGACAGACA
>Ga0131853_10023650_pt1 | contig 11091 bp, 5 predicted proteins | sample TergutLab28metaG_FD_92764 | JGI IMG/M metagenome (GOLD analysis project Ga0131853, IMG submission 92764) | Labiotermes labralis P1 segment gut microbial communities from Petit-Saut dam, French Guiana - Lab288 P1 (version 2) (version 2) | ecosystem: Host-associated > Arthropoda: Insects >...
AGCTCCCTGATGATGGATCCCTTGTGATCCGAAACATTTTGGAGCAATTTTAAATATTTTTAAATATTTTATAATAATTCTAATTGTATCTACGAATTATATATTTGTGCATCTGTTGGATAAAAAAGTATTTTAATCATCATTGATGCGCGGTACAAACATGAAGATTATAATTGTGTCTGTTTTAATGTTCAGAATATTCACAGAGGACAAGGGAAGAATGCATAATGATACAAATAAATATCAGATGAATGACGACACCGTCAAGAACAGCTACACGCTGCAGGTAGCAAGAACATGCGTGACCACATCAAAGGGAGTAGCAAAATTAAAGAAATATTGCAATGATCGAGGCTGCAGTTTTGAAAAATCGCACGGAATTTTCACTATTTATAACTTCACATTTTAACATTTTTATTCAAAATTATTATTTAAGTTTATAAATAAAAATGTATGACACAAAGCAAAATAAATAAAACTAAAAAATTAGAGTAATATGACCGAAAATAAATTATAAGGGACAAAAGGAACAAATAAATGCCATCTTGATATTAGAAGTTAAGATCTCACTTCTAGTATGAATTTTATAACAGAATCGATTTACCCTCTATTTATATACAAAGCTTGATGACAGTCCATGTGGGCCGAAACATGCAGCGTGTTGTAAAAAATTTATCTTTTTGCAATAAAGTTTTATTTGTGTCTGACGGTGTTTTCATTCAATTGATATCTGTAAATCACAATGAGATATCTCGTGTGGAAAAATATATAAATAAAATTTATTAAATAAGAATTAGACACTGATAATAATATTGATTCACACTCGAACATACGCCCTATAAGCGAGTGGCTGGGCGTCCATTGATCTGCTCCAGCCGTGGTGTTCGTAAGTTGGTGCAGGGTGGTCGATGACAGGATGTGCTGCTGGGTAGTGGTACACTTCGTAGTTGACAACTTTGGGTTTGGTGAACTTGAAAATTACCATAGCTCCTGACAGCACAACGGAGAGCAACGCCAATGTCAGGGCTTTCCAGGTCTTCAGAGCAATGAGGGCCAGAGCCAGGGGCACGAGTGCTGTTGCCTTGAACTTGAGACCAAGAAGGAAGGGAATCACCACCTTTCTGATGATTCCACGCTCTGTGAAGGCAGAAAACAACATGCATTAGCAGCACAGATACAATATACTTTGATATGTGGTTGACCGTGCATCGTAATTCAGTGTGGATAACAAACCAAGTAGATGTTACGTTTGTGTAATGCTTTATTTTCTCCTTTTTAAGTTGCTCAACATGTTTCGGGCAATTTTGTGCCCATCATCAGGAGCTGAAGACTGGTTAGTGTTTTCGCCGCGTGTTGGTATTGAGTTGTGGCTGCAGTAAGGTTGTCAAAACCGGTTGGTAGGTAGTGTGTCCATTGAGGGGTTAGTAGCACAACCTAAATGCAGCCACAGCTCAATAATAACACGTGGCGAAAACACTAACCAGTCTTCAGCTCCTGATGATGGGCACATAGTTGCCCGAAACATGTTGAGCAACTTATAAAGGAGAAAATAAAGCATTACACAAAAGTGACAACTAGTTGGTTTGTTATCCACACATTATACTTTGCCTAAACTTGTGGTGGTTTCTGTGGCCGCGATTCATTCCTAAATAAAATATGGACAATTTATTTCCTCACATTCTATAAACATCAGTCTCATAAATACCATCCGGGATAGACATGAATAAATCGCAATTACTTCATTAAAAAGCTGTAAATTTTATTATAATATAATCAAAGTATGTATAAATTGGACACAAATTAATCTCGTTACATATTAATGTTAGCCTTAAAAGCATTTGTGGCAGTTCGCTAAATTACTCGTGTCTGAGTGACTCGTAGTTTAAAAAGAAAAAGAGTTTTGCACCACTGGATTTAAAGAGTGGCGCAAAACCTACGTCATAAAATGTGCAGGCGCACCTACAGAAGTCAGTTCCGATCGGCACAACACACCGCCAGCACGTCACTTACACCCTGGGTTAAAACTCACCACACTGCTGAACTGGCCATCACTCCGCAAACACTAAACACATTTAAATCTCAAAACTGTAATAATTATCCCTTCCTAGCTTATATTTATATTACTAAAATAACTTTGAACTCATATTATATAATTTTAATTATTATGGAGTGAAGGGGGACCGCGGTAGCACAGTGGTTAAGGCGCCGTGCTACAAATCGGAAGGTCGCTGGTTCGATCCCAGCTGGTGTCAGTGGATTTTTCATTCACACAAAATCCCTCCGATCGCACTATGGCCCTGGGGTCGACACAACCTCTAACAGAAATGAGTACCAGGAGTATTTCGTTGGGGTAAAGGCGGCCGGTGCGTAAGGCTGACAACCTTACCACCATCCTGCTCCGTTGTCACGAAATCTGGGAACCTTAGCTTTCTGGAAACTTCTGGGCCACTCCGGGCCTGTAACGGGACTGCGTTACCTTTTTATGGAGTGAAGGTCACAAAATTAATCAAAACTTTATCCTTGTAATAATAATATCATCCGGAAGATGGCAGGAATACCGGCCGAAACATGTTCATGAGAATGTTGTGAATAAAATACATCATAAATATTAAAGCTAATTTGTTGGTTATTTCCATATTTTTTTATCTGATTAACCCTTGTCCTGCCAACGTGGAGAATAAGGTGAGCTCCCAATAATGCCAGCAGATGGCAGATGGGATTTAACTCGGCGTTTAAAGGGTTAATATAGGGGAGATGGAAGGTTTTAAAACTTGTTCATTTTCTTCTAAGTATTATACGAAATAACTCCAAACTTCACGAAGACCATAACACATTCATATCTGTGAATGATATTGTCAGACAGACTTACAAGGAAGAAACGTGAGAATGCATCAGTTTGAAGCAAACATGACGGACATAAAGTGCCCTTTTATTCATTTTACTATTAAAAACTTCCTTCTGATATTTCGATTTTCCTCTGTTATTGTGGCAGTGATGTGACCGGTCCGTCCGCGCGTTACTGGCGACTACTGGAAACTAGATTAACAGCAAAATAGAATGACTCAGATGTTTTGGTTCAAAATTATCTAAGTTTCGTCACAATATCATCTCCTCACTTCTCTAATAAACGGGCCTTATAGTGATCATATACAAGTGTTAAGTGCATTACTTGTCTTTTCGCTCGCCTATCTGTAAGTTGTGCCCAGCAAGTCTCTGTTTTCTCTATTCCGTCTCTGTGTCTATCTATTCTAGCCTAGGAACCTTGCGGATTACTTTACTTTTGCTCAGGCTCCTGCAACCGTCCACAATGCAGACACGCACAAATCAGAACACAAATAGTGTGGGCTATCCTACAGTCAACTCTCCTGTCTCGCCTACTGTAGCTTACCTTGTCCCACAGGCTTGCTGTCAGATAGAGGCACTCGTATTTCAGCAGGAATATTCTGCATCAGGAATTTCGGGATATAAGGCAGCAGCTCGCCTGAAACGATCTCTTTGGGAACCCTCAGCTTCAGTTCGTGGCTACTCAGAAAACTGTCAATCTTCTGGAGCAGCACATCGGCACGCATGGATCCATCCCACTGCATGGAAGGGGAATAGTTCATCAACGGCAATAAAATCATTTGGTACAGGAAGATATAGAAACTTTTACAGAGACAGATTATTGGGTTACCTTGTTGTTTCTGAGACGGTGTATCTAAACGAGTCTGCAGGTTGTCGTGGTGGTATTGAACAATACTCAGGACCTTATGTTTACTGGACCGTGCGTCATCTTGATAGCTGAATAAAGAGAGACCAACTTGATGTCACTTGCTTTATTATTTCATTATTTAATGCTCAACACGTTTCGGATGTTAATACATCCTTCCTCAGGAGCTTGCGACTTATTTGTTGAGTTATTTCATGGGTTGTATTGCTCTGGTACGATGTGTGTTGGTGTTACGTTATGGTTTGGCTGGGGTGGTGTGGTATCATTATGCAACCTGCATCCGGATACCACACCATCGCAGCCGAACCACAATGTAACACCAATACACATCGAACCAGAACAATACAACCCATGAAATAACTCAACAAAAAAGTCGCAAGCTCCTGAGGATGGATGTATTAACATCCGAAACATGTTGAGCAGTAAATAGTGCAATTATAAAGCAAGTGACATCAAATTGATCTCTCTTTATTCAAATACTCAGGACTTCTGTTTGTCTATGCCCCTGGCAATATTCGAAATTAAAATTTATTTAGACGATGTAACATCTTGTATCATCCCTGCTTTAACAGCACACAGACATCTGCTGCTATTTATCGGTTTAAATTGTTGCTACCGTAATATTTGTCATGTCAAATTACTGCCCTTTTTTATCAGAATACACAATTTTGATCGCAGGGTTATGCAGACACTTTCACAACTCCTGTCACTCTTTACTGGCTCCTACTAGAATTTTCAGTGGATCGAAATTCCCGCGTTTATTTCAGCGTACTGCAGTAAGTATGAATTTCTTGCTCACCAAATTAAAAGTGTTTTTTCGAACTATTCTCTTTCGACTCACAGACGTGAGTCTAACGTAAAAATGATGTTATTCATTGCACGCCTAAGATATGTAAGTGAAGAGAGGCTAGGGGGGAGTGAGTAGCGACATTTGTCACATGAAACAATGTCCCATTATTTGTATGTTAAATTGTATGTTTTGTTGAAGGCGCATCTCGATATGTTCACGTAAAGAAAAACGAACTTCATGCACAATTTATCTTCAGTATATTTCGTCAAACACCCCTACTGTCTGTTGTCCTGGCTGGGTTCCAACTCATCCAGGACAATAGAGAGTCATCTAAAAAGAGCAATAAATACCAACTGTTGTATCCATACAGTGTACCTCCTGATGATGGTTATAGATACGCCCGAAACATGTAGAGGTGTTTGGCGAAATGTACTGGAGATGAATTGTGCTATCGAGTTGGTTTTTATTTCAATGAATGTATGTTACTGTCATAATTTGTAAACTGTTCCTAACAAGTTTTGAATATATAAAAAAAAATTGTATATGAAATGTGGTACATATTTTAAAAATTACGTGAACAGGGAAAGAATTATGCATAAAGATTTTGGTTTTGTAGTTTAAAAGAACATTTGCTTAGTATAAAAGACTACAAATTTTTAGAACTCACAATAATAGAAAACAAATTATTGCCCCTTAAAAACACAAATCTGAGCTTAAATATAAATATAAATATATATATATATATATATATATATATATTCCTACTAAACCCCACTGTTAATATTCGATATTGCAATTCACTTTTATAATATCGAAGTTCTGCTTCAAAATCTCTGTTCGGTGGAGGGGCATCTAGGTTGAGGGGTTTCGTGAATGCCACCATTTCAGGAAAAAACTGTCACGTTGCCTATAATGAAGACACGACTAAGTTCACACAATGTCGAATTTATCATTGTGAGTAATAATTCCATTCTATAGAACGTAAACTGCGCATTTGATAATCTGTTGTGGAATAAAACAATAAATCTGTGACGCAGTCATAAATGGACACAACTATTTTTAGATTGTGCGTGATTTCAGGGTCCTGCCGCGATGTGGACGACTGACCACAGTACAGTGTGAGCCTGTAACATTTAAGTTCGTGGCAATGGTTTCGCTTCAGTAATATCACTTATATTAACAAGGGGTTTTTCTTCATAGTTGCACCGTGCATGTTGATAATATTAGTTATTTATTGTCCAACTAATGCACACTAATTATTTTAAAATTGTTAAACTGTTAAGATCATTTAAAATTATAATAACTGCTCCAACATGTTTCGGTTTACATAAACCATCATCAGAGAGCTACAGCCTGTGCTTAGCTAAAGTTACATACAAAGCTGCATATGCAGCCACAGTACCGATAAATAATGATATGCAACCGATATCAACATTGTAACTTTGGCGAAGCACAGTCTGTAGCTCCCTGATGATGGTTTATGTAAACCGAAACATGTTGGAGCAACTATTATAATTTTAAATGATTTTAACAGTGTAACAATTTTATAATAATTTGTGTGCATTAGTTGGACAATAAAGAACTAATAAGGGGTTTTTTGTCGTGATTTATTAAAATTCCGAGACGTTGCGACATTTGTTAAGTACGAAATCAGGTCCTTGTTAATTTGATATAATTTGCAATATGAGCTATTCAGATCATTGTTAAACAAAAATGTGAAAGTTTAAATGTAAATTTTACAATAAAATAGGCCATGAATACTCAGAGGAAGATTAGAGGTATACTCTTCCTTTCACCTCGGCGCTATATGGGGGGTGGGTGGTCAACGCCAGGCCCCATCCCCATACCCATTGTACAGGAGGCTGTGTGGAACCCAAAGCCAGTCTGGACGTGTGTGAAATATCTTGCCCCCTACTGGGAACGATCCGCAGACCGTTAAGTCCTAACAAGCCACTATACCGAATGAGCTATTCCGGCTCATTATCGCTAAATAAACTATAAATTAATAGAGAGTTACGAGTAGAGAAAGCAAATAAACAAATAAGATAAACAATGTTAAATATTGTACATGTGTATGTATATGAATGTACAGAGTGATACAAAAGGCACTTGACGCTCGGGTATCACGTGACCCAGCGCCACGCAGTGTATATGTAAACATAATGGCTACTGGCAGAGCCTACCTGTTGCGGCTCTTCGAATTCGTAAGTCTCCGTCCTTCGACCTGTCTTTTCAATGACCAGATCATCGGTCAGCAGTATCTTGTCCTTCTTGACCGCTGCACTCAGGAAGGACAAAACTTTGGGCTTCACGCAAGCGAACGATCCGTGCTGAACACATTCGTCGTATATTCTCTTGAGGACGTCCGAAGCCGTCATCTGAGACCACCCCCTGCTGCTGACTTCTTCGTCGGTCATTGCTGGCATTGGTATTGTTTCTTCTACAGTATTCTTCCCCGTACTTTCTGTCATCACTTGATTCGGTGCAGAGTCTGTCATCGGTGGATCGGCGACTATCATCTGCAATGGCACAACTGTCTCTGTCCTCATTGGCGCCGTTGAGATCATACCTTCAGGTTGATACAAAACTGGAACTGAATCATCCACCAAAGTCTCAGAACTCTGCAATGTGTCTGCATCATTCAAATTTGGCGACGTTGAACCATTCCTCATTTTTTCTAAAGGTCCATCAAAGGAATGTGTTGAAACTAATATTGTAGAAAATACGGAAACCACCAAGAAATGACACTTCATTTCTAGATCAATGGCTTGTAGAAAACGAAATTAAATCGTTATGACGAGATAACTGTACGGTTCTATGACAGCAAATGACCACTTAATCAATAAGACCTTCAACTTTTATATCAAGTATTCCCCCTCCAGAGTAACTAACCTTGTGTTTCACTTATCAGCCCCCGTGACACACTACGAGTAAAATCAAAGACCTGATTTCCCCAAAGGATTTTGATCTGATATTGGCACACTGAGGCGCGTGTGTCAGAATGAGGATGGTGGAGGGACATACCTCGCAACAAGTAGAACAATTTCGATGACAGAATGAATAACGAACGTCTTCAATTCGTTTTTGGCATTGCTTGCCTTTGGTTCGACGTACAGTTCATGAAATGTAACGATACAAAGTAACTAATCGAACACAAGAAGTTTGATGATTTAGATCAACCCTAGCTTCATACTCACGTGGACAATTCGTCACGACAGAAGGGATTCTGTTTACATGCTGCGATTATTTCGTTACGGCTGGTGTGGGCGGAACATAAATGTTTTACATTTATTTTTAGGGTAATTGATGTGGTAGCGGTACTTAGCCTACCGGTTAAATTCACAGATTAAAAATTAGAGTTTTAAACACTACATGTTTATCAGGAAGTAGCTACGAAATTTGACAAGTTTTTCAATGACATGCTTAAGTTTAGGTAATTGAAATTTTAATAATATTAAAAAGGTAAAGTGATCCCGTTACAGGCCCGGTGTGGCCCGGAGGGTGGGTACAGGTATAGCTATAATCTTCCATGACCGCGGCACTAGAAGGGGGTGAGTGGTCAGCAGCACGCCTCGGCCGCACTTTACCCCGGGAAAGACCCAGTACCCCATTTTACAGGAGGCTGGGTGGGCCCCAGGACCGGTCTGGACAGGCGGAAAATCTCGTCCCCACCGGGATTCGATCCCGGAACGTCCAGCCCGCAGTCAATCGCTATACCAACTGAGCTACCGGGCCCACTTTAATAATATGTATTATCTCAATTTTTCCTTTTATCGGTGTCACATGCATTGTGATCAAAAATCGTAAGAGACATTTACAAGGACTTCAAAATTCATAGTCACCATAAAACTCTGTGCATATTCTAAAGTGGCTAGTAATAAAAAAATTGATGTTGTAACTATAGACTCTGGTATTAGTGTAATATAAATTTATAATGACACACAAATGAGTAATAAGAGATTTTAATGAGTAAATAGATCACATTAGTATTATCAATTGCATTCTGTGTTTTCTATTATGCCAGTTTTCTTTTATTTGCTTTGTGTCCAAAAGTCCTAGGCAAAGTTTCGCTTCCTTAATCTCTGGCGGTGCTCATGCAGTTTCGGTAGAGCTATACTTCATTCTAACGATGCTCGTGTAAGAACTCGAGACACGTCAGCGCATATTAGAGAACGTATGATTCTAGACACGTCCTTTGAGTCCTGAAATGGAAGGGTTCAAACAGAGCGCCAATTGGAGACGTGGCTGCTACCAGCGCGAGGTCGTTGTGAACTGGAGGAATTGAAGGGCCTCTATGAGCTGGATGAAGTGACATGCCACCCGCCACAAACCAGAAGAAGCGCCAGTCCACTACAAAAGAGGAAGAAGGAACTAAGAGTCCTGTAGGAACCGAAGGAACTGACAAGGCACTATAAAAAGGACAGGATAGCGACAGGTCGCTTGGAACAGGAAGAAGTAACAGGCCACTACGAACCGGAGGCTCGAAACAAAGCAGTGGGTGGAATCAAAATAATGTTTAAGACAAAAAATTAAATTGGAAACGCAGTGAGATTTAAAATTTTAAGAAGATGCTGGAAGAACAAGTGCTGAATATTGGACTGATGGTGTATACGAAATGACAAATATGTCCCTCTTTATAATTAAGCACCACATTTTAAATGCGTATGGGGAATGGAGATGTAGCTCCACGCATACATCATCATGTATTAGACAGTGGTGAGTACCCAGACCGACGCCCCGGCCTCTTTACTATGGAGAAAGAAGCTTTGGTACCCACTGGTTAAGGAGCTCAGTTGGTCCTAACCCTTAGTTTGGATACAATGTTGAAGATGAATTTCTTGCCCCTCTCGGGATTTAATCTCATGTCGTCCACGCCTTAGCCAGTCACTACAATGACTGAGCTACCCTGGCTCTGAATTTTGTTTCTACCTGACCTACAACTGAAATTCACAACAGGCTATAATCTTTGAAAGTAAATGTTTGTTCTACTTTGGCTGCATTCGGGCGTCACGAGTGGACCAGTGAACGTGCAGGTGCGAACACTTGCGCTAAGCATTACAAATAATCTGTTATTGCGTGCAACAGCGACACAAGAATTTGACTTAGCTCATTTTTAATAACTCCTTGTCACATGCACGGGATACGTATGGTAAAAACCTGGAGTAATTTTGGTGTATGAAGTAGAAAAGAATATTTAAAACTGTCGTAATATCAAAGTACCTTAGAGTCAGGGGCATGAAAAGTGACTGCAACTACGCAGCAAAGTTTTTCTTGAAAAGTAACCGTCCCTCAACCAGTCAGTTATTGCTCCTTATTTCATGACACCGAAAGGTTCATCACCGCCTTCACAAATTCCACCATTTGTCTCCAACCTGAGGCAGATTAATCCAGTACACGACTTTTCAACCAATTTCTTCAACACCCCTTTTCATATTGCGTTCTCATCTACACCTAGGTCTTCCAAGTGGGTTATTTCCTTCATGTTTTCCCATTAAACCTCCATATGCTTCTGCCATTTCCCCCATTGCATTAAAAGAAAAAATCTAGAAACGTGATCAAAGTATTACGACCGGACCTCCCAATTGCGCGCTCATTTATGTAACTTGTGTCCAGAGCTCTCATAATACAAGCAGTTCCAGAGAAATCCGAAACATGGTAATTAAGCTGGCATGGTAAATGTAAAGCTGTTGTTCCTTGTTATGCCTGTAAAGTTAGGGGACTTTTCCTATCAGAAACACAGCCTATTGTGAGTCATGCTATTGAGCTACAGACGACGCGTGTAGCATAGGAATATCCGTGTATTATATACAGCACGCGAGAGAAGAGGACGTGAAGAAATAAACTGGCCATTAAGAAGGCACTTTCTTGTTCTTGTGGCAGAGGTGACTCTTTGTCTTTGTGGCAAAGTGACCGCTAAAGGATTTGATGTCTATCCCACGGATGATATATGAATCGAAAAGGAACAATGGTGGATCTATAGTTGACTGGGAAAACATAATTTTTTAAACAAAATAGTTCCTGTTACTTTGTTTATCACAAAATCTACATGAAATCTTTGTTAGTTGTCTCCATAGAAAGAAGCTGGCTACAAGTATTTGAGATATAGCAGGCAAAACAAGGCATTAAATTCAAACAACTTTTAAACTAACCCTTATCCTGCTAATGTGGAGAATATGGTGAGCTCCTAATAATGCCAGCAGATGGCAGATGGGATTTAATTTGGCGTTTAAAGGTTTAAGAAGACAAGCAACAGAAGTATAAACGTAACAATGAGGCACTTTCGCGTTAAACTGTTGCAGCGGCAAAGCAACAAGTATTACCTACTCTGAGTGTGTGTCTATAGCCTCTGTTATCCAGCATACAAAACGCACGCGCCGTATTATATTGTTATCTGTGACCTCTCTGGCTCCACCATATTCTTAAACATTATATCAAGAGGCAAAATTTTCTAAAAATAAAAGTTTTTAAACAAAATGTGTGGTTTGGTTTTCTCTACAACTTTGTTTGAAACATTTCTTGTTCTAAGAACTGAGCGAGATATTGTCATATATATATATATATGTTATATATATATAACATATATATGTTTTAT
>Ga0131853_10023651_pt1 | contig 11091 bp, 8 predicted proteins | sample TergutLab28metaG_FD_92764 | JGI IMG/M metagenome (GOLD analysis project Ga0131853, IMG submission 92764) | Labiotermes labralis P1 segment gut microbial communities from Petit-Saut dam, French Guiana - Lab288 P1 (version 2) (version 2) | ecosystem: Host-associated > Arthropoda: Insects >...
TGTGTGTGTGTTTTGTGTGTGTGTGTGTGTGTGTTGTGTGTGTGTTGTTTGGTGTGTGTTTGTGTGTGTGTGTGTGTGTGTGTGTGTGTGTGGTGTGGTGTGTGTGTGTGTGTGTGTGTTGTGTGTGTGTGTGTGTTGTTTGGTGTGTGTTTGTGTGTGTGTGTGTGTATGTATGTGTGTACATGCTTGCTCCTTTCAATCTATGACCCAACTAGATGCTCATCACAAAATTTTACACACAAATTACCCCACTGGGGCACACACCAACTTGACATCCAATTTCCAGCAAGAGAAGAGATTTTTCAGTTTATCACAGCATTTACACTGTGTTTGAAGTCCACCATCTCTCCTAGCCAATGGGTATTGGGGCCCTTTGCCTTAGGAGTAAAGTAGTAAGGACCTGAACATAACCATTATTTTCTACATAGTAGGTTATTCAGGTTGCCTAGAACAATACCAAACTCTGCAATACATTCTGATGATGTACTGCTTATTTAAGCAAAGAGACAGTGTAGTGGGAAAGACTGTAGACAGAAGTATATTTCCAGCTACAGGTACAAAACACTAATTAGAATCGGAAGAAGGACTATAGTAATAGATGTATTTTCTTTTCATCTGAAGCTGGAAGCATGGTCTCCGAAACGTTTGACATAATTGATTCTAGCCAATGGACAAAGAATTGGGTGTTACACATGTGTGTTATTTGTATGGGGTTTGAAATTCAAAACCGTTGCTGAAACACAACTGGAAATGAAACACAGTAGCACTGAGCAATACAAATCAAATCAATTAGTTATTGAAGGTATGTAACCCTGTCCACACCAACATCATTCCACTTTCTCCTCTCTAATTAGTTTCCAGATAGTGCACCAAACCAACCAATCAGTCAATTAATTTGGTCATGTACCGAAAAGGGGGTGGCATATAGAGTAGGGATTAGAGGAGGTAAACCTTGCAAAATGAATGAATTCTATCATTTACTGCATCCATAAATACAGGGCTCTATTCAGAACATTGCACACTTCTGCATCCCATCCACATGTCACATCGGTGACACAGACGTGCATGTAATTTGCAGCATACAAAATGTTTTGTGCCAGCGCTTCTTTAGTAGATCAAAAAATAAAATAAAATAAAAAATATCGTTGTTAAACTCTGAAGCTTTTCGAATATTTCCCATTTAAATTGCAAGAACAGAGGATAAATAAAACGATTATAGTTTGGTGCACACGTACTGACGTTTCAAAGGAAATTGCTGCGCCCATACTCTACGCTAAATAACGAGGCGGGAGATTTCACCGTGACGTCGACATTTATCTACCAAACCACACGGCTTCATACAGCACAAAATTGCATCTTGATACTCACTCAGGACCTCAGATCACAAGGATAGGCCTTCCGTATGATTGTGAGATGTCAGAATGGTTTTTCAACAAAATTACAAAATTATCTTAACGATATGCAGAATTACTAAGCATGGATTTGGGAAACATTAACAATAGCGTACAAACTTGCAGACGTTAGGAATTACTTAACTTTTCAAGAAAGAACACCTCGTGGCAGAGGACGAACAAGTTTCCAAATATGTAACAGCCAACTCCAAATTCTGTTAGCTAAAAGTACGGGAAGAATTTCCATACTGAATACCCTTATTTCTGGGGTGACCTGTGAAGCTCACGCGCTTCGTCCTCCGAGCATGTGAAATGATGCTTATTTTTCCCTATCAGGCAAAAACAAAATGCAATAGCTCTCCTGTAAACATTAGGCTCCACCCTACAAAATACAGACACCAGGGCAACCAGGCAACCGGGATTTGTGCACCTCTGTCTTATAACAGAGGTCATGTCTGTCTGTCCGTGATGTAACATCAACGCCTAAACGGCTCAACTGAATTTCTTTTACTCGACATCGCTGACTTTCTGTAAAATCTCATGACAGTAGTCTGTCTTCATACACTGTAAATAATAATGTATTTACTCTGTTTAGGAAGAACATGCTTCTTCCGTCTTCTGGGCGACACGAATTAGGGTCATGCGGCTGATAACTTGATTGGGAATAAGAAACGTGTCGATTGTATGAACACTTTAGCACACACCTCAACATAATTCGATCATTTTGAAGATGGATGCAGCACCTTCCTCCGAAAACTCAGAACAAATTTATTATTTTACGCTGTGCAATAATCTAGATGTCTATCACCTGTGCAACACTCACCCTGTTAAACTGAAATACTTATGTCATACTGACCCATGTTTAAGGTACACTACACATGAACTTTCCCCGTACCATCCGCATTTTGTCATAGACTCCATTAAAATTCCAAATAGAAGATTTTCACCAAACACTGTAGGGACAATTTCCATTTTTATACTTACTACTCAACGATAAAAAGTACTTTACATAAGTCTACGAATGTGCATTGTCATACATTTATAAGCTTCCACAGATTTTTCTGAAATTAAATATATTATTACATTTCCATTGACATCCGCTAAGTAATTCAAATTTTCAGGCATATTGAGTCATTAATATGAAGTCATTCATTCACACGCGCACGCACACACGCATGCCTTACATGGACCTAAATCGTAGACAGAATGACAACATTGTGTGGAATAAGACACAGAATATATAAAAGTCAAACAAAAGTAAAGCATTCCCTGTACAGGGCAATTATAGACCCAGAGGGTTCCAAGAGGTTGAGGTAATATGACCAAACAAAGTCCGTATTAATCGTACTGAGAATGGTAAGTTTTCACCACAACGGATAAGCGTGAACCGGCAATTTTCGAAATAGTCGTAATTGTGTACTTCACCTTCCATGCCCATACACGAATGTAGTTATCTATCCTACTTGTAGCTGGCAGTGTAATCGGGAGCGCACACATACGCCATCTAGTAAGAGAACATGAAATGATCTCAAGTTGTGCGATGATACATTAGCAGTATCGATATATCATTCGAGTTCGGAAATAATTCGTGATGTGTTTTTTTTTTTAATTATCGAAACACCGCATTTGTAAATGAAACAGCGAATAATAGTACCACACAATTAAATAATCTCTCTTAGTTCTGTTGCAGCTAAAGCGTGGCGAATTGAATACCGCATTCTTTTTGTACAGTGCGCACAAGTAAGTTCAACCAAATTTTACGGCGACTCCTTCAGTGTCGAATTTGTTATAACCAGCCATGCTACCTTACACGTCACATGGCGGACAAAAATTGTTCTGACAATTAAAATGTGTTATTTTATGTTCAATTCATGGTGTCTAATATCGCCTTCAGATTAGTCCTAGTAGCACATATCTTCCATATCGTTTCTGTGCAGAGAGTTTATGCATCATGGGCAGAAGGAAATTTTTGCCCGCAGTGTAGGTTGTGGCGACCCTGGTGCTCACGATTTCGATGCGGGGTAGAAAAGTGTCGTATGTTTCATAGTTGAGGGTTTGTATCTTAGCGAAACGGTAGTTAGTATTAACCCTACCGGTATATGACACGTGTTCTTTTATCTGGAATGCGTTCCTAACGAAGAAGAGTTTGTTGGTCTCCATTCTTAACACCGTCTTTGTGCACAAAATCAAATGTTCATGCACGTGCCACGTATTGATGTGTTATCTGTTCGGTGAGATGTTTATTTTGACGTGTGTTAGTGTGATGAGCAGAAAGATGACACTATATTTGTGGCCAATAGTTTGTGTCGTAACGTTACTAGTTTATTGTTTTGATTGCGCTGCTGGTTTAGGGGATGTTATCTATGCCATAAATGCAGGGGGCGAAACCCACACGGACAGTCTTGGAGTGAGATACGAAAGAGACCCTTTGCATGGAAAAGTTGGGACAGCATCGAGTTACGGAACACGTCTTGTAATTGGTCGTGTACCTCCAAATGACCAAATCTTGTATCAGACAGAACGATATCATCATAGTACATTTGGATATGACATACCAATTAATGAAGATGGTGATTATGTTATGATTTTGAAATTTTGTGAAGTATACTTCAATGCTCCCAACATGAAGGTTAGTTCGCGAGATTGGAGATTATCACAGTGGTGCTGATGAAGATTTCAGTGTTCTGGGAGATCACACCATGTCGTTTGGTATGTAGGTACCAACCTTTTGGAAGAGTTTGCCCCCACACTCAGCGGGGTAGACCAGAGGAACTTTAGTACCTATATACCACCTGACCATATGTCCCAGAAGACTAGAATCTTCATGATGGTTAATATAGTTGTGTTTGGTATATCATTAACTAGAATAGGAACATTTTGTAGAATTTCAGGTGTATGATGTTTAAAGTCTGCATTGAATATCTATATTGTCATTCCATATCCATTTCCAGTATGTAGAATGAGATTCGAGGCTTTGGCGATGGTGAAGGTTCTGTGTAGTGGTTTTCTGATTATGACACCAACTAATCTGGTGAGTGATGCAGCATGTCTCTTTCCATGGATCACACCAAAGTAGGACTAAAATGAGTGATGAGTAAACAAAATTCTTCCAAACTCTGCCACCAATATAACAGTAATTACTACCATCTCAACAAATGAGACAGTACTGGTTGTTACCAATATAATGCATCCATCTTCAGGGTGGGAGTGAGCCATGTTGAAAAAGTGACAAGTTATAGAGAAAATATGTGGGGATGGGAGACCATGTATGAGACTATGGTGTCAAAACCCAGAAGGCCACAGTACAGATCAGTATTTCTGTATACATCATAGTTACAAGATTGGACTGAATGTGAGTAATTTTTTACATTTTCACTACCGTAGTAGACAGTGGTATCTGTTGCAGTGTGGTTGGCATTTTGGTATATGTCTTCAGTACCAAGACGAGGTATGTGAAATAAGTTAAATTTATATTCTAGCAGTGAAAACTGAAATTTGGATATTACATGTGAAACCTACCAGATAAGAAAGATTTAACGATTTGAACATAAATGTGTCTTCTTTTCATGTGCCGTATTAACTTTTGTTGCCATGACCATATTGCATACATGTTGGTGAGCCTTGACACTTTGTGGGAATTAACCTTTGCCTCTTGCCTTTCTCCCTCTTTCTGTCTTATGTCTGCATGATTGTCTTTTTAACATGAATGTGCAACTAGAAAAAAATGTTTTTGTGTTGTATATGGTCCATAAATATTTAAAGAGCTAATATCTCTGCATGTTATGCTGCCTCCACTTCCATTGGTCTGGAAACCTGTAAAGGATATTGTAGAACAGCTATTATCACTTCAGAGGTTTTTCCAATTTTTTTAATGTTTATTTGGAATTTTTAAAACCTTTTTGGATTCACATTGAAGCTCATCCTGTATGCTGTATGTGAAGCACACCTGCAGCATACAGCATAAGTAGTATAATTCTTACTTCTGGAGCAAAACTATTCTCCATCAAACTTATCACCTCTACAAGGTACAAATTGCAGATATGTAATATGTATAACTGCTTCCACAATTGTTGCCTACTCAAAACTTTTATCTTAATCACCCTGTTTTATGAATTTATTAGTAACATAATTTATATGCAGCTACAATTATCCAAGCATGCAGAATTTTATAATTTTTAAAACCTACTTTCATTTATTGTAATATACGTATAATATATGTTGTAAGGTCCAAGATCTCCAACCAGTGTTGCATCTGTATTCCTTCTTTTTATATTCTTGGGTTTGGCCTGATGGTGGCTACAAACCAGTAGCTGATTGTTAAATAGTAAGGTTGTGTTTTTACCGAAAACCTGCATTTTTAATTCATTCTAAGCACAAAAGGGATGAATCACATTAAGTTCAAATTTCATATGAATATTTTCAGTGTCTTAAAAAACTGAGTGGTCTTTATGTGTAACCGTTTGTTATTACTGTGTGTAAATGGAAAAAAGTGCAAATGCTGCAACATTCTTAAATAAACAAACAATTTGATTACAAAACAGTCAACACAGCTCTATTTATTATACTAACAGTATCCTTCTTTCCGTAGAAAGGGCTACATGTTTCAAGTCTTCGTCATTCCAAAAAAAATGTGTAAGAAAAGGCCAATGGTACAGTCACATTCTCCCCTCCTAGAATAGAGGTCTTATCCTTTCATTGTTTTATTATACAATGGTAGTAATTATATTAAAATCCAGCTAACTGTGGCCAGAGCAATACAAAAATTTTATTAGTAGTTGTATATTATCATATAGTTCTACCAAGAACAATCATTTATGCATGAAACAAGAAGAAAGCCTGTAAGTTAAACATAACAGTTGACTAACAGTAATTCACTTTTGTGTTCACAGGTATTTGACGTGGTATTAAATGGTGATCATACAATAGTTCCAGACTTAGATATTTATGACCGAGTGGGGAATGGTGCTGCTCATGATGAGTACGTTCCCTTCCGTGTTTTTAAGGGGCGACTCTACTACAATGAAGAAGAATCAGATATCAGAGGTGGAAAAATCAGAGTTGAATTTATTAAGGTGATTATCTCATTTCTTCAAGAAAGTAAACTCTGAGGCAGTCATTTTCCATTTGTAACTTATGTTATTTAGGAGTAAGTTTCAGCATATAAAATAAATATTTGTCTTTTGTCCCCTGTTTATTGAAAATTCTTTCTGCAGGAAATCATAATTATACAAATACAATTTATAAGATTTTATATTCAGAATCTGTGTTGTAGAAATATGAAAATGAAATTATGTATAGTTTTATGTGTTCTTTCCACAGATTATTAGAGTGAATCTATATATACAGGTAGTCCAACTGAATACTGAACCCACACCCACAGCATCTTTAACAGCTTTACTTATTTCATGTTAGTGTAGGTGTTGGACATACCAGCCTTCGACTCTCAGACATGCTTGATTTTAAAGGACCTAGATCAATGGGAAGCCATACTATCAATTTCTTGTGATATGTTTCTTTGTGATATCATCTGTATAAGGGATTCCACAGTGCAAGTCCTTGTGTTAAACTGTACTGCATGTTTACGAACGAAACAAATTTACATTACACGGTGCATCACGTCTGTTACCCATAGTAAATTAAACTGAACTATTTGACTGAAGGCGTCAGATGCTTCATTGTACCTGTACGTGGGAGAGTAGTACTGGTGGTGTGTGAGTCATGCAGCAGCTGTTTTGTCAGGCACAAAGTATCAACACTTCCTTGACAAGGACTTTTAATAATCCCTGCATCAGGTGTCAAGCATGTCAGAGAGCTGAAGGAGTCTAGTATGTGCTAAGTTATGCTACATATTATACGAGGCTTATTCAGAAAGTAAGTACCGTTTCGTTGTAAAAAAAAAATCAAATAAGGTTTCATATAAAATTTTATTGTTATCAGATTCTACATTCTTCAAACTATTTTTCCACATATTCACCGCCATTATTGAGGCATTTATCGTAGTGGAGCACAAGTTTTTGTATACTCTCCTCATAGAATGCGGCCGCCTGTGATGTTAGCCACTTCTGCACTGCATCTTTCAGGTCGTCATCGTCAAATCGCTTGCTGCCCAGTAACTCCTTTAGGTGTAGGAAGAGGTGATAATCACTTGGCACCAAAGCAGGGCTGTACAGTGGGTGGTCCATATGTTCCTATTTAAATGAGGTGATGAGGTCTTGAGTCTGAGCAGCAGAGTGCAGCCAAGCATTATGCAGCAAAGAATGGTGGCACTCAGCATTCCGTGCCTTTTGTTTTGAATTGCATGCGTCAGCTTCTTCAGCGTTTCACAATAAACAACAGAGTTTATTGTTGTGCCTTGGGGCACAAATTCTACCAAGAGAACACGTTGTCTGTCCCAGAATATGGTGCACATGATCCTCCTTGTTGAAAATGTCTGCTTGAACTTTTTCTTTTTGGCGAGCCAGTATGCTTCCAGTGCAAGGACTGCAGTTTTGATTCAGGTGTGATATGGGACACCCATGTCTCATGTCCTGTCACAATATGGCCCAACATGCCGTCTCCTTCCTTGTGATAGCGCATCAGAAATGTCAAAGCACATGCAACACTCTGTTTTTTGTGCTCCTCTCTGAGCATCTTGGGCACCCATTGTGCACACTCTTTCCGATAACCCAAATGGCTACTGACAATGTCATAGAATAGATTCCTTGAAATCTGAGGAAAGTGCAGGGACAGATCAGAAATTGTGAAACATCTGTCATCACACACTCTTTCATTGACCTTATGCACCAAATCGTCATTCACCAAAGATGGACGCCCACTTCGCGCCTCATCGTGCACGTTCTCTCGTCCTTCATTGAACATCCGAACCCAGTTCCTAACCACGCCATCACTCATCGCATTGTCACCATACACTTGACAGATCTGGTGATGAATCTCACTTGGAAGCACATTCCTAGCATTCAAAAAACGAATTACAGACCGTATTTCACAGTCAGCGGCCCCTTCAATTGTCTTAAACATGTTTAACACACAGGAACAAACATAAACATAACACAAATTTCATGAATGGCGTCTGTGGCTTCTCAATTGATAGAGGAAGTCACTGCACATGCGCAAAGTGACAGTCTCGAGGATGCGCAAGAGATATGCGCAGATGGTACTTAATTTCCAAATAACCTATGTATATATTGTATGGGAAAGGTAAGGCCATTGCTTGCCATGCACCTGGGTTTGGTTTTCAATGTAACACTCATTATGTCTCTGTATAATAACAGAGTTAGTTTGTATTTGGCATTTAAGATCCTATGTGAAGACAAATATATTGTTTACATTTATTTCAATAAATACAGAGTAGACTGAGTGACAGGACTACTTGTTAGATATCTTAAGCACATTTTATTTATTCTTGTATACAAATAGTTTAATATTTGTAGCATTGCACATTGTCAGTCTTGTTTCTGAAACATTCTAGAATCAGAATTACTTCTACGTGTTTAATATAATTGTTTTGTACTCATGGAAGGAAAGTTCAAAAGAAACTTACCAGATGGCGACTACTGGACAACACAGTTCATTAGATATCATTGTGTAGCACAGCTGTCACACATATTATGCAGTACAATCATATTTTCATGCAGCCAACTGCCATTCAGGTAATGTTATGTAATTTGTGCTCTCATGTGTTAGAACATTTCCACATCTCTCCATCTGTGATTTTTAAATCTTTAGTTCTGTAAGTGGGAAACTGAAAGGATACCAGTTCCTACCAGACACAGAAGTGTACTAGGTTGTGTACCGTACCTTTTATTGGCTGACTGACTGAATAAGGCTGTCACTGTTACTCTGACTGGACCTTTTTAATTGCCTTCATGTTTCAGTCGAACCACCTTTATACCTAGGTCACTGTGTCGCAAACTGTGACCTACCTGCAGTTAGTGCTCTATGATATCCAGTTGTCATTCCCAATCATTTGAACCATGCCACATCCTTAAAAACCTCATCTTTATTGTGATTTGATTCTGCATTCTGTTGTAAAATAAACACATATGTAATTTTCGTAGCATTTATGGCTATACCCTCTTCGCTTCTAGAGACTAATAAAGGGTCTGTGTTTTTTCTTATAATATTTTTTTTTTACTAGTATATTTGTATCATCCACAAGTTGATGTGTCCCACGCAGTTTCAGTCCATCATGGTTTTCATGGACTTACCTCATGGCATATTCTAAAGCAAAGTTGAGAAGCAGTGGAAGTAAAGCTTTTCATTTTTTCAGACTTTATTGTAAGTTTCATTTAAACAAATTTTAATTAACCTACTTAGTTTCATGGATATACCACCCTCACTGACATTACACACAACCTTCCTCCTAACTGTAGCGTGGGCTTTTTTGAAGTCATAATTATTGTGTTTGAGATCAGAATGGCTTGATGGAGGTCCTAAGTTATATGGGCATTGCTTCTGATTCTGCATGTAAGCAATGACAACAGTGAACAGTCTTCACACACATCTCAGATAATACATGTTTCAAAAGATTCAGATTCAGAATATTCAGATTCTTTCCATCACAAATGTTTCTGTGAACTGCAGTTTCATCTTACATATTTACTTACTTACACCTTGGCTCACAGCCCTCTTAGAGCCTTGGCATCCTTAATTACAGACGCTGATTCTTCCCTGTCGACTGCCTTTAATCACCATTTCTTAAACTTTTTCTCCTGTAGATCCTTCTCAACATCTGCCTGCCCCGTCTTTTTCTTCCCTCCAGTTTACTCTCAAATATTTTCTTAACTGTCCTTCTGTGATCCATTCTTACTTCATGTCCAGTCCATTCCAATCTCTTCTTTATAATATCTGCTACTATGTGTAGGTCTTTATATAGCTCCATCATTTCCTGATTTGTTTTTATTCTCTGTATTCCTTGGTCTGCCACTGGTGCACATATCCTTCTTAATATTTTCCTCTCCCTTGTACCCATTCTTTTCATATCCATCTGAGTCATAGTCCATTGTTAACTCGCATACACTGCGACTGGTTTCACTATTGTTTTATATGTCGTAATTTTAACATGGCTTCAAACCTATTTATTTCTCATAGACTATAAAATTTTCTATTACCTGCAGCAATCCTCGACTTTATTGAATCACTTATTAAATTTTTTTTAATTTATCAAGGCACCTAAATATCTAAAATTCTGAACGCCTTCCAATACTTTTCCGTCCATTCTTAGATGTTGCTCTAAATTTGTTATATTTCTGTTTATTCTCAAGTACAAGGGGTGGCTGGTAAGTAATGCACACAGTGAAATATTTTGCTGACGGAGCAAAGTAGCAATGCGCGCCCAGTGTGTCCTTGTAGCCACAATCCTCCTGCACAGCAGTGCAAAGTTTCATTCCTTTCTCTACACTGGTTCTAAAACAGTGCGTGTTAACATGGAGTCGTGTTATGGTGGTATGTCAACGAGATTGAAGCAATGTGCGGTGACTGAATTTTTAAGTGCTGAAAATGTAATGCCAGCTGAAATTCATCGCCATTTACAGGCTGTGTATGGTGAAGACACTGTTAACAGAACTACAGTAAATCGTTGGGCCATTAAATTTCGTGAATGTGAACCAGGTCGTGCCAATATTGTTGACCAACCTCACAGTGGAAGGCCGGTTTCCGTGACAGATGACAAGCATCAAAAACAGGTTGATGAACTGATCAA
>Ga0131853_10023652_pt1 | contig 11091 bp, 15 predicted proteins | sample TergutLab28metaG_FD_92764 | JGI IMG/M metagenome (GOLD analysis project Ga0131853, IMG submission 92764) | Labiotermes labralis P1 segment gut microbial communities from Petit-Saut dam, French Guiana - Lab288 P1 (version 2) (version 2) | ecosystem: Host-associated > Arthropoda: Insects >...
GTACATTGTATACCTCATTAAGTTTCTAAAAATAAAATTTTTATTGAATATTTCACAATGCCTTGGACTTGAACAGGTATTTCCTCCTGACCTAAGCAACAGAGAACAGTCATATATTGAACTTGAAACTGCTGGGGTCTAGTTGTGCACTTCATTGGTTGCTGCCTTGGCACTTCTAAATATAGGTAGTAGTAAGGGGGCAGCCCTGGTCGGTCCCCCTAATGTGTAAAATAAGTTGACCTGAGTTGAGTGCAAGAGTGGTCTAAGTCGAATGAGTGCAAGAGCCTAAGTGCGAATGCCCCCGTACAGTCTGCTAGAGGTTCCTCCATCGCCCTCCCTTCGCCAATTGTTTAACCTTTTATCATAGTTCCTTCATCAGGGTGGCAGGCCCTGTACAGTTTGGTGTTGTGCCTCCGTAGCCACCCCTACGCCGATGGTAGGGTTGAGTGCAAGGACCTAAATGCGTCTCGCTTACTGCTCGTTCTTGAGCGCATAATATTAAAAAGGGTGTCAGTCTGGTAGCTGTGTTCCCTCCGTAGCCACCCCTACGCTGATGGTAGGGTTGAGTACAAGGATGACCTAAATGCGTCCTGCGCACTACTCGTTCTTGAGCATAATATTAAAAAGAGTGTCAGGCCCCCTACAGTCTGGGAGCTGCGTTCCCTCCGTAGCCACCACTACGCTGCTGGTAGGGTTTAGTGCAAGGATGGCCTAAATGCGTTCCGCGCACTGCTCGTTCTTGAGCGTAATATTAAAAAGATTGTCAGGCCCCGTACTGTCTCGTAGCTGTGTTCCCTCCGTAGCCACCACTACCTGCTGGTAGGGTTTAGTGCAAGGATGGCCTAAATGCGTTCCGCGCACTACTCGTTCTTGAGCGTAATATTAAAAGGTGTGTCAGGCCCCGTACAGTCTGGTAGCTGTGTTCCCTCCGTATTCACCTCTATGCTGATTGTGGGGATGAGTGCAAGAAGAGCTTAAGTGAGGCCGTGGCATTACTCGTTCTTTAGCAATATTATTGAAAAGGATAGGGTGCCCCCGTAGAGTCTGGTAGAGTTTCCTCCGTAGCCCCTACGCCAATAGTGATGTAAGAAGTCCCTAAGTGAGCCAGGGGCATTACTCTTTCTTGAGCAATATTATTAAAAAGGATAGGGTTTATGTTTGCCCGCCGTACAGTCTGGTAGCGCCAATTGTAGGACCTAAGTGCGGCCTGGGCACTACTCGTTCTTGAGCAGTATTATTAAAAAGGATAGGTTATGAGTGCTCCTCCGTACAGTCTGGTAGCGCCGATTGTAGTGAGGTGTCGGCAGCCGCCGCCGCCGCCGTCTTCCAGTTTTGGTCTCTCCGGGGAAGGGAATGTCCCGGGCATTCTTTCTTTAGCGTAATAATATTAAAAAAGAATCGGCGTGTTTGGGACGCAGCCACCGTCCAGCTTGGTCCTCCTCCAGGCACTGGAGCCCCTATGGGCCCCCGCCCCTCAAGTCTGGGACTAAAATCTTACAATATGGCGGGCGTGCCGTGATGAATAGTTACAGTCATGCACGGACGTTGAACCTGTGAAGAAGTATAGGAAAAAGGATACAAGGTGAGAACAAAATAGACGTAAGGGTAATGTACATTATTATTAGCGAGTCCAGAAGAAAAATAAAAAATACATACAATTGTCCTTTATTGTACATGTAGCTACACAAGTACTATATTGCAAACGGCGGAGGAGGAGTGTCAGTTCCCTGTCTGGGAGCACGGGGCCTGCGAACTGTCTGCGTCGGCGGTGTACTTCACGTGCCAGTACTTTAAGAGTTCGACAACGTTTAGCACTGCTAGCAGCGGATAGGACATCCCGAATAGTTTAACTTTACTTAACTGATTACATAGCGTAAGGAAGCGTTGTTTGCTTGATTCTACGAGGGTGCTAGGGATGGTCGTATCCGTTGCCAGCAAGATTTCCCGAAGGTCCTTCAAGATGTTGCGTTCCGGTTGGTCCATGGCCAGCATTTTGTGCGCTGTCGGGAGATCATTCATGGCTGCTTCCAATTCGTGCAGCCATGCTGTATATTGGATCAAAGGTTCCCATCTTGTTAGCAGCCCTAGGATCTGCCTCCACGACAGCAGACTCTATCCTCCTCCGCGTTCGGCGCGGGGTAGGGTACGTCGGGTTGCATGATGCTGGCGAGCAGGCGAGCGTTTTTCTCCTCCCCCCCACATTTCCCTGGTCAAACAGCGTCTGAAACAAAGAACGAAGTAAGCATACCAGAGTGACATAAACCAAGCGGCGCATTGGTACAAAGTACCTGACGTCAGCATCCGCCGCAAAAAAGTAGTCCGTCGGCAATAAATAGAAGGTCGCGTGTACGTGGCAGCAACAGTTGGAATCGTAAGAATAATCTGCTTACTGAAGAATTTGGAGATCGCTTGTACGGGAACCCTAAGTACTATTCTGACTGCAGTTGAGGTATGTGATAGAAGATATTATAGGTGTGTCAATCCTAAATAGTTGGGTATCCTATTGTAGAGAGAAATCATGGCTCGCAGATTCGAGATTGTGGACACGAATACGAGACAGTACAGGCGGTACAATGCCGTAGGAAGGCAGCTTACCGTGCGTTTAATACCACCCTTCGGATAGTATGAATCCCGTAGCACATTTCCTAGCCAATGTGAACGACCTCATCGAGCACGCGTTACACGATGTAGAAGATAGTGATATGGTGGGGATGACTATTCAAAATCAGGTGAACCAAAATGACAAACCTATCGGAATCAGCTTTAGACGGAAAGATCAGTTATCCGCAGACGTGAAATGGAGCGTGTTTGAAAAAGTCCCAGTCGAATTCTAGATTCAACGCCCTGGACATGTTAGTCGTAACCGTGCATTCGGTCAAGATGTCCGTAGGGTTTGGTAGATGTGCCCTGAAGAGCAAGGGCACACCACTCTCCGTAATGGCGCACCTCAAGCAAAGTATCGTTGAGGTGAAAGCAGAGGAAAACTGCTTAGCACATGCCCTTATAATAGCGATCGCGAGAATAGAGAAAGATCCGAATTATAATTCGTATCGAAGAGGATATAGAATACGTCCAGTAGTCCAAAAGCTACTCAAGACGATCTACATAGATCTGTCTAACGGTGCGGGGATTCCCGAATTAGTTAGATTCCAGGAACGCTTTCGGGAGTATAAGATAGTCGTATAACACGGTCTGAGTTGCGAAGATATAATGTTCGAAGGGCAGGTAGAATCGTCAAAGCTAATTAATCTGGTCTGTGACGATGTCGAAAGACATTATAATGTGATAGCTAACCTTACTGCTGCCACTGCTAGAAGGTACGTTTGTAAAGGGTGCAACAATTCGTGTAAACGTGACGTCACGCACGCCTGCGATCAGACGTGTAGCGACTGCATGGCCTGCCCACGGTGCGCATTTTCCGGCGTACGAATCCCCTGTCCGGAATGTAATAGATATTTTAGAAGTCGTACGTGCTACGACAAACAAGCAGCGCCCTATGAACAAGACGTCTGTATGTGAGTGTAAGCGGTGTTGTGTGGAGTGCGGATGGGTCGTGACGCGCGGGAATCACGGGTGTAACAAGCGGTTCTGTGGCAACTGTAAGGAGAAAAAAGATAGGTCACCTGTGCTATATGAGACCACTGAAGGATGCGTTGCCCCCCGCTAGTGATAAGGTACTGTACGTCTTTTGTGATTTCGTAACGACGCAAAATACCAGTACACGGCCAACGCAAAGTTACACGTACCTAACCTCGTCTGCGTGCAGCAGTTCTGTTCGCGATGCGAGGACGTGGAAGACTGCTTGCGATGCGGTAAGAGGAAGCACTCGTTCTGGCAAGATCCGGTGGGGGCCTGTTTTCATACCTAACTGAACCGCGCCCCTTGGCCAATAAGATCGTAGCTATAGCACATAATGACAAGGCGTTCGATCTTCATTTCATCTTGAATAGAGCGATCCTGTTAAAATCGAAACCCGAAATAATTATGAATCGGCTGAAAATTATGTGCATGTAAGTGGAGCATCTAGTGTTCTTAGATAATGTGTCGTTCCTCCCTGGCCCTCTGCGTAAGTTGCCCGAGGCGTACGGTCTGTCGACCTCCAAGTCGTGGCACCCTCATTACTTTAATACTAAGTCAAGCCTCGACTACATAGGTCCCATTCCCGACATTAAGTATTACGGCGTGAATGAGATGGGCGAAGAGGAGAGGAGGGATTTCCTCGCGTGGTACGAGAGCCAGAAATCAGAGCTTTTCGACAAAACGCGGGTGCTTGAAAATTATTGCCAGGATGACGTCACGGTCCTAAGACAGGCGTGCCGAGTCTTCAGACGCAAATTCATGCATATTGGGAACATATACGTATTTCTCGAGTCGATAACGATCGCGTCGCATTGAAATAAGGTGTTGCGCAAACGTTTCTTGCAATCCGACACTATCGGACTCATACCGACCGGGGGGTACACTTGTAATAACAACTATAGCAAGAAGGCGCTGGTGTGGTTGTTGCATATGGCAGAGACGGACGGTGTGAAGATAATACACTCGCAACAGTCGCGAGTACAGGTTGCCCGAACTGCCCCTTTTTAGTGTAGATGTGTATTGCCCCGAGACAAGCACGAGTTCGTTCGCTGCTTCTATCACGTCCACACGTGCCAACAATTCCGCGACGTCACCACCCTGAGAGGCGATACGCTAGCGGAACGCTATGAACAAACGATGTCGCGCTTGGAGCAGATAACGCGAGCGGGATCCCTGGTCAAGATCCAATGGAAATGTGAGTTTGACGATGCAGGGGTGCCCGCAGTGCAACAGAGTCCGTTGCGCACCCGTGATGCCCAGTACGAAGGTCGAACCGAGGCCATGCGTCTCCACTATAAGGCACGAGAGAATGAGACCATTCAATATGTCGACGTCATGAGCCTCTACCCGTGCATATGCAAGTATTTTAAGTTCCCCGTTGGTCATCCGATCATTTACGTAGGGGATGCTTGTAAAGATATAGCGTGCCTGCGTATGGATGGCTTCATTAAATGTTCGATCGTTGCACCAGAGAACCTGTATCACCCTTTCCTCCCTTTCAGATGTAATAATAAACTCATGTTTTGCCTGTGTAGAACGTGTGTCCGCACTTCCCCCTCAGTTGAAGAATGTGTCCATACCCGAAATGAGGATCGTGCACTCACCGGTACGTGGGTAATGGTCGAGGTGAGACTGGCCGTCGAAAAGGGGTACCGGATACTCGAGATATATGAGGTCTACGAGTATCAGGTAACGCAGTACAACCCCGAAACGGGCGAGGGCGGACTTTTCGTCGCCTCTATAAACACGTTTTTGAAATTGTAAGCGGAGGCTAGCGGTTATCCCGGCTGGGTCTAGTCCCGAAGATGAGGACCGATATGTGGACTCGTTTTGGCAGACTGAAGGGATACGGCTAGATAAGGAAGCGATCAGATATAACGCTGCCAAACGGGGTCTGGCCAAACTCTGTCTCAACTCCATGTGGAGCAATTTGAGGGGGAGGAACGATCGGACAATGACCAAACTTATCACGGAACCGAAAAACCTGTATGTATTCCTAGCCACGCCCGGCGTCGAGGTGATGAACCTCGCTTTTGCCACCGATTACGTATTCTACATCTCGTGGAAGTATGGTGCAGAGGAAGACGTGCCTAATCTGCGCCATACGAACGAGGTAATTGGGGTTTACGTCACCGCCTGGGCAAGGATCTATCTACCTCGACCGGCTGCGAGAGAACGCGATGTATTGTGACACGGACTCTGTGATATACATTCAGCCGAGGAGTGAACCCCCCACTGATAAAAAACGGGGGACAAATTGGGGACATGACCTCCGAGTTGCGCCCCTCAGAGAGCATTTCGGAATTTACGTGTGGTGGGCCAAAAAACTACGACTACAGATTCCTTGATACCGGAGACGGTCGAGAAAAAGCTGTGTAAATTCAGGGGCATAACCCTCAATTATAACGCGTCGCAATTGTTAAATTTCGGTGTCATCAGCTATATGATTCTGGAGGATGAACCCCGTGTTGTAAAAATACACACAGAACATAAGATTAAGCGTAAGCGAAATGGGTGAGGAACAGTAGCGATAGTCACCAAACCTGAAGACAAAATCTACAGTATATCGTTTTTCAAGAGGCGGCGGTTAGGTGATAATACTTCCGCCCCGTTTGGGTATAAATAGGGGAGGGTGGGAGAGGGTCGTGTCGTAGCCCCCTGACCATCCATGCGTGATGATGGTCTTAAATTCAAGCATCCGCTCTCGTGTATAGTGATCGGTCCTAGTAAGTCGGGCAAGACGTCGTTCTGCGTACGGTTCTTACAGAACCTCGACGCTCTCTGCACCGAAAGCGAATTTGGTGGCGGCAATATCTGGTGTTACAGTGAGAAGACTGCCGTTCCAAAACGTCAGCATTTGCCCTCAAACACCACATATCACGAGGGCGTACCGGAGAACTTTGGTGGTGGTGGCAAACCGCGCCTCGTGATCCTAGACGATCTGTTGAACGACGTTTATTCTAAGGAAATGTGTGACCTGTTTACGAGAGGCATTCGTCACAGAAGTATCAGCGTAATTTTGATTACGCGAAATCTGTTTCATATGGGGCGCTACTGTAGAGACATGTCGTTGAATGCCCATTATGTGGTCGCGTTGAAAAACGTGTTAGATAAGAAGCAGTTTATGTACTTGGCCAATCAAATGAACCCGAAGATAGTCTCGGCTGTAAAGCGCCTACCTGGATGCGACACAAAGACGCCACGGCTATCTAATCTTTGGTCTGACAGAGGACACGGATGACGGGCTGCGGACTCGAACCAACGTATTCCCGGAAGAATATCCTCCAGTTTTGTACTCCGATATAGGCGATGAAGCGTGTGAAGTCGAATTACTACGCCCTTCACGTGCTCAAGACGGTAGAACGGAGATTGCGTAAAGCCCTGATAACCAACTGTAACAAGGAACTCGTGAACTGTATAAGCGAGTGTGTGTTGAACGTGCCTAACGGCAATTTAAAATTGTCAGACTCTTACACACGCAAGCTGCAAAAACACAAGTCAGCGCTTCGGAATGTCGCCGACAGGCACGTGTCCCTCTCGGGCAAGAAGCGACTCATAGTACACCGCGGTGGATTTCTGCTGCCCCTACTGAGCGCCGTACTGCCAACGTTCGCCAGCTTAATATTTAAGCCCAGATAAAACATGTTACGTAAAATTACCTCGTCCCGGCCGATCACTACCATAGGGGCGACGCCGCCCCTCGCCTCGCGGGCGTAAAAAGGAACCTCACCCGTATGAAGAGTAGGTTAAGATGCGCCATAAGTCTCGCGAGGCCGATATCAGACGGTAGACGCGGACAATGGCTGTCTCAGATTTCCTAAGACGAGTGCTGCCCGACAGGGCTGTCCTCCTCCACCGAGCCTGAGCCTGAGCTAAGCAAACAACAGTTGATTGTCTCTAAATTCGAGGCGAAAACGCCGGGGCCCCCTCCCCCTTCCTTCGTCATCTAGAGAGATGTTGACCCCTAAACGAGGATATGATGGTGATGATGATGATAACGTCACGAAGGGAGCTCAGACGGAAGAGGAAGAAGAAGAAGAAGAATCCGTAGGTAGGCCCCCGAGACGTTTTCTCGACAAAATACGGTATCCGTGAGGATGGCGAGCAATTGATGATTGGTGGTTCCCCCATGTTTATAGATCCCGATAATATCACAATTTAGGGAAAAGTGTTTAGAGGGACGGAGGAGCTGAGGGAACTGCTGAAGCGTAAGGCCGTGAATACGCAACTTATCGGCAAGGAGGCCTTGAACACAAAAGTATTGATATTGACTAACGCTCACTTGACTAGATATCAGCTTGGCGATAGTATTAATATAACACGAGGAAAGAAATTTCGCAATGTCATTGCGCCCCTCTTCGCGAAACCGAAAGGACGGGTGTCTAATCAGCGTTACGTCGTAAGTGCGTAAAGTATTAATGACAACTATTAGCAGGTTATATTATGATCCGGCCAGACCGTCGGCATACTCGTCTCTGCGGAAGCTTCGGTCGGCGACGAAGAAATGTAAACCGAAGTCTGCGGACGTCATTAGAGCCTGGTTAGAGAAGCAGGTTGCCTATACCTTTCATAGGCCTGTGAGGAAGCGGTTTGCAGGTAATCCCTATACAGTGTCTAACGTGATGGACGTGTGGGAATGAGATCTGTTGGATGTACAGGCCAATGCCAAATATAACGATAATTACGGATACATTCTCTTGGTAATAGACGTATTCTCGAAATATCTACATCTTATCCCATAAAGAGCGGGCCGTCTTTCGCCTCGGCGTTTCGGTCCATATTCGATGACCCTAAATATTCGACAGGACGTCACCGAATATGTGTGCGCACTGATAAGGGCAAGGAATTTCTAAATAAACATTTTTAGGACATGTTACGGGACGAGGGTGGGGCCATTCAGTTTTAGGTGTGCAGGAACCCCGACTTGAAATGTGTTGTGGTACGCGTGCATCGTACGATACGCAGTAGACTATAAATATTTCACGTATAAAAATACCTACATATATTGATGTCCTGCCTATATTTGTCAAGGCCTACAATGACACGGTTCACTCGACGACAGGCATGGCGCCCTCGCGAGTCGCAGATTCAGACGTGCTAGCGATATGGAAGAAGATGGAGTATGCCCAGGGACGCGAAAGCAGCGTCGTTTGGGGTGGGGAGGCACGTGCGCATCAGCAATGAGAAGATGCGTTTCGCGAAGGCTGCGGAACAAAATTTGAGCACCGAAATTTTCAGTGTCGCCAAAGTAATCGATAGGCGGCCGCGTGCCGTCTATGAACTAGAGGATTTAAATGGCACACCCATAGACGGCGAGTTTTATCGCGTGGGACTGACCCCCATACGAATAACTACAGTACCGCCTGTAAAATAGTTAAAATACTGGACGAGAGGGTCCGACGCGGCATTCGCGAATATCTCGTCCGCTGGCGATGTTACAGTTAGGAATTCGATTCTTGGGTGCCTGCAGCTAGCGTGAAGAACATCTAAGTATGGCGATGCAGAGACACTATTACGTCACTCTGTTCAGCAACGCCTCGCGCGACATTTACGAACAGACTACGCCGATTTCACGGTGAAACTGGCTCAGCCCGTAGACCTGGCTTCGACCTCCGGTTAGGAGGAGGGGTTGTGTGAAATTTCGTGTTCCTAACCCCCAATAGAGGAGGAGGAGACACTTGTCCTAATATACTGTAACTTGGTATCACCGCAATTTGTGGGCGTCGGCACCGTCCGCACCATGCCGATATTCGTCTTCCCATCATCATCGTGTCAGCACGAGTTTCGAAACGTGTATTACGTGCCTGTCGACCAGCGCAGATTTCAGCACATCCGAATAGAATTCCTGACGGCAGAGGGTTTGTACATCACCTTCGAGGACGGCACGACGCCCACAAAAGTGGTTCTTCATTTTCGGAAAAATTACATGTAAAAAAGTATAAAACGGGGCGTCACCATCTTGAATAAGACATTTATAGTTATGCATCCGTTAGAAGTGTACTACCTAGGTCAGGCAGGTGGCGTACTTACCACACCGGGGATCGGTCCCGTCTACTCCGCTCCGCTCTACCTTCAGCGAGGTCACGGGATAGGCAATTTTTTCGGCAATCTCTTCCGCTGGGTCCGCCCACTCCTGTGGTGCGGGGCCAAAGCAGTGGGCCGCGAAACGTTGCGTACCGGTGGCAAGATCCTTACCGATATCGCTGAACGCAGCCCTACCGACACGACGACGACCGCCGGGGATATAGTGTCTAAACACGTGACTGAATCCGCCCAAAAGTTGATTAGCAAATTGCGGGGCCGGGGCCGCAACCGCGCCCACGGTGAGGCTGTGGCGGGTGGTAAGAAGAAGAGGAGGAGAAAGTAGCCTAAGCGTGCCCCGAGAAAAATAAAAAGGAATTTTTTCTAGTTTCACTTCAGTCACTCTTCAGCAGCCGATCATTTCTGCCGCCAAGATGGCGTCCGTCAATAGCAAGTTTGACATCTTCGCACATAGGCCTATACAGACGTCTGTACTCGAGACAACAGAGGTCGCATATAAACCATCGCCCCGTCGATCAAAATGATCTGGAATTTTTAATACCTGCCGATAACGACACGTACATCGATTTAGATATCAAACTGTACGTCAGAGGTAAATTGATATCGGCCTCGGGAAAGGATGTGGATTTTTCGGACCACACGGGCGTGACAAATAATCTCCTCCACTCCCTATTCAGTCAATGTAACGTCATTCTCAATGGCGTCAACATCACGCAGGCCAGCGAGCATTACCAGTACCGCTCATATCTCGAGACTCGGATGACCTATGGCTCAGATGCCGCAGCCACTCATCTCTCGAACGCCTACTGGTATCTCGATACTGGCGACGTGCAGCCTGTCCAACCCTCGGCCGAGAATGTGACCGCCTTGACTAACTAGAGATTCATCCTTCGTTGGAACAGGATTAGCGCGAGTAGGGATGTCCAGCTATTCGGTCGATTACATAGTGACATATGTAACGTGCCCCTGTACTTGTTGTCGGGCGTTAGGTTGCAGATCAGGTTGACCAAAGCCCGACCCAGCTTTTATCTGATGAACAAGAGCGTCGATTCAAAGACCGTTTTCAAATTTCTGGACACCCAATGTCTGGTCAGGCGCGTCAGCCCAAACCCCGCCATAATGCTGGCTCACGCGACGCTAAAGAACAGGGGGAGTCTCGCGCACTATAACGTGACGAGAGTCGAACTCAAGACGTTCGCGTTCGCGACCGGATCGAAATCCCAGTCTATAGACAACGCCGTCCTGGGTCCCATCCCGAAACTTTTGCTGTTCACCATGGTTAAAAACACAGATTGTAACGGTTCGTTGGACAGCAACCCTTACAGATTTCAGCATTACGACATCAGCGATTTTTCGCTATTTGGGAAAGGTAAACAGTTCCCTAACGAGGGCCTAACTCTGGTTATCGATCATGAAAAGACGTCCGTCATGGGCTACAGGACGCTGTTCGAGGCGTCCGGCATACATCAC
>Ga0131853_10023655_pt1 | contig 11090 bp, 9 predicted proteins | sample TergutLab28metaG_FD_92764 | JGI IMG/M metagenome (GOLD analysis project Ga0131853, IMG submission 92764) | Labiotermes labralis P1 segment gut microbial communities from Petit-Saut dam, French Guiana - Lab288 P1 (version 2) (version 2) | ecosystem: Host-associated > Arthropoda: Insects >...
GATGTTTATTATCAACACTTTCTCAACATGTTTCGGGCATCATTATGCCCATCTTCAGGAGACCAAGACGTGTGTTACTGCACGTGGTGTGCTGCGCTGGTTCTGCTGGATGTGGTTGGTAGCAGTTGTGGGGCGCTGCGTTGTAGGGTGCGAGCAGTGTGAAGGTTACTGTTCGACTCTTGTAGGGTGCGAGCACTGTGAAGGTCGAACAGTAACCTTCACAGTGCTCGCACCGTACAACGCAGTGGCCCACAACCACTACCAACCACATCCAGCAGAACCAGCGCAGCACACCGTGTGCAGTAACACACGTCTTGGTCTCCTGAAGTTGGGCATAATGATGCCCGAAACATGTTGAGAAAGTGTTGATAATAAACATCTAAGTGTTGCATCTTGTTGGTTTTCTCTCTCACTTCACAACATACACAATATTGCACTACTTTGGTATGATTTGTTATGCTGTGACACAATTAGAAGTAGCCATCTGCCTGTTGTTATGGAGATAAAGATGGCAAAGCTACAAGAAGAAGCAAAGAATGCTGGACTAAAGATCAGTGCCATGAAAACTAAAGAGAGAGAATTAACTCCAGAATAGAAGCCAAACTTACACTGAATTGAACAGATATAGAACAAGTGGATTCTTTCATGTATCTTGGAAGAATTGTCACAAAAACTGATAGTACAGAAGAGGTGGTCAGGGGACATATTAGACAAGTGAATGGAACTTTTATTTGGTTGTGTGCTGTCTGGAAAAATAAAAACATTTTTGGATGAATGAACTGTGACTCTTCAGTAGCATCGTGAAATTGGTCTTATTGTATGGCTGTGAAAAATGGAAAGTCATAGAACCATTTATCAGACAGCTACAGGTTTTTATTAACAGATGCCTATGGTGGATTTTGAGCATGAGTTGGTCAGAAGTGATGTCAGAAGAAGATCTATGGGAGATGAGCAGTCTGCAGCGGATTGCACAACGTCTTAAAGGGAGGAAATGGCACTTGTTAGGTGACACAATAAGGAAACTGAATGGAGATATTGTGAAGATGGCATTGCATCGGAATTCCCAAGGAGTGAGGAGACAAGAATGTCCCAGAAAGACCTGGAAGAGGACCGTAGAAGAGGAAGCCAATAAAGTTGGAAAGACCTGGAGTAAAATAAAGAGGCTGCCTAACAATGGAAAAGGATGGAAATGTTTTACTGCTGCCCTATTCTGTACTACAAAGAGTGACAGGAACTAATGATGACATGCCTGTTGTGTAACAGGCTGCCATAACGTTTGTGTGCCACTCTGTGACCTTTTCATCATTTATTTTTGGGGCCATCATGATTTGTCATCTTACATGAACGGTTATTCAGTTATTATTATATTTTAAATGTACCTGAATGCCATAATTTTTTACGGCAGACAACTGTTGGTTGTATCAAGGATGGGGTGCATTCCTTAAAGCTGCTTATTCAAGTATTTCATTTTCCTGCCAAAATTTGTGTTACTTTATGTGAATAATTGTCCGAGATGCAACACAGAGCAGTCTATTTATTATTCTGCAAGTTCGTTCTACATGTTTTGGGTGTCAACCACACCCATCATCAGGAGTACACAAAACTGTAACTACAGCCTCTGGAACTGGTCATATTTTTTGTGTAGCTACCTGCCTCCAACATGGCTAAGCTAACTTGGCCACATTGGAGGGAGGTAGCTGCACAGTGCTGGAGGCTGTAGTTACAGTTTTGTGTACTGATGATGAGTGTGGTTGACACCCGAAACATGTAGAGTGAACTTGCAGAGTAATAAATAGACTGCTTTGTGTTGCATCTCATTGGACAGTTATCAATACAGATCAGCGATGCACAGAGCCATAAACATAAACATAAAATTGTGTTACTTTGTCAATACTGCCGCAAGTTGTTACTGCTTACGAAGCTGCCTCCTGAAGGGTTTCATTTCCTCATGATCTTCATTATGCATTTCTCGTCAGTCGAAGTGCACCTTGCATAAGTTCCCCTGTCAATTTTTACACAATATTTTCATGTCATAAGCTGACTCACCATGTATCAGTCACATAAATATGACTTCTTTCGATATTCATTCCAATTGTGACACAGTATGCCTGCTAAGAGATTGCTCTGTATTATGGCAAAAGAGCTTTACAGTTGAATGTGACCCCTGCTCTCCATCTCTGTATGTTAGCAACGTTCTCTGTTAGTCTTCGTCCGCATGGAGTTCCACGTGGTAACCATAGCAACCAGGGTGTGACTCACATGCCGTAGTATATGTAGGGAGATAATGCAGTAACCTAGTTTTTGTATTGTTATATGTCATATTCATATGCAGTTTTTTTCCTTCTTCACATGACATGCATGATGCATAATGCAGGGAACATAGTTGTAATATTTAGTAGTTATTTCTTATATCTGAGAATCTGACATTCAGAGGACCATGCATTGTGAGATATTCTTATAATAGAATCCAACAAGATACACTATTTCTGAAATTTATTTTGATAAAGAACTCTACATGTTTCAGACAGACCTACTGTCCATCAACAGCAGTCTCAACACTGTATACACAGTGACCGGTATTTGTCATACTAGTTTTGTTGACTGTCTGCTAACGAGGTCAGCATCCTGACCTCGCTAGCAGACAGTCAACATAACTAGCATGACAAATACATATTGCTGTGTATACAGTGTTGAGACTTTTGATGATGGACAGTAGGTCTGTCTGAAACATGCAGAGTTCTTTATCAAAATAAACTTGAGAAATAGTGCATCTCGTTGGCTTGTATTATAAGATTATATCTGATAGTATGAAATTTGGTGTGTGGTTAGATTATGAATAGCACTAGAAGTTGTATAGTCTGAAGTTACATATTTCAACAGGGCAAATCTTTGAGTATATGACAGGTAAATGTAATGACAAAACCAGTGTAGAGATATAAGCAGTAAGTTCTTGAAGAAATGTAATAACAAGTAATAATAAATCCTTGTGACAGTGACAGTAGGAACATTCCATTACATATCTGTGATGGTGAACACACCTCAGTGACCATGTGAGAGGAGTCAAGGATGCAGAGACTGAGTGTACCTGAATGTTACATTATAGATACATTTTCTGTCCCATTTTATGATTCAGAACATTGGTCTCAATGCAGGAAATTCAGAGTGTTGGGCTAAACTGTGAGTAATGTCACACATGAAACAGATACAGTCTACGTCTTGTATGCTCATTTCATACAATTTGTGTAATGAATATTGGAATGAAATGTATTAGGACCAGTTTACTTTTAAATAAAAAAAATCAACGGACAGCACCGTGACAGATATATGTCCTGATTTACTTGATGGTTACTTGAGAGCCAATGCAGTGACAAGTGAAAATTTACAGATTATTTCAAGCTTCAAACTGCTCTGATAACTAATACTGGACTAGTATTCAGATGATGGTACCACGTAGAAGCGGGGCAGGTCTGTATATTTTTGATGCTTTAAGTAATATTGCAGGATATATTACATAATGTGAGATAACTTACCAGGCAGTGCTGTAATGGTCTCATGGTTGGGTTGTCATGGCATCTAATCTAAGCTGTCAGTAGTGATTTGATAGGAATATCATTGATATTGTGGCTGATAAGATTATGTACATACATGGTAAAAAGGTAAAGGTAAAGCAGTCCCATTACAGGCCTGGGCAAGCCCAGAGGCTTCCAGGAAGTTAAGGTTCCCAGATTTCATGACAACGGCACAGGATGGTGGTAGGTTGTCAGCCTTACGCACCGGCCGCCTTTACCCCCAGGAAATAATACTGGTACTCATTTCTGTTAGAGGCTGAGTCGACCACAGGGCCATAGTGTGATCGGAAGGATTTCATGTCAATGGAAAATCCACTGACACCAACTGGGATCGAACCAGCGACCTTCCGATTTGTAGCACAGCACCTTAACCACTGTGCTACTGCGGTCCCCATGTACATACATGAGGTTTTGTTAATCTTCTTGTCGAGTATACTGCTTTCAGTTCTTTCATGTAATACATTTTTTTTTTCAGCGGAGTTTCCTACCTACTTAAACTACTGTCGCTCACTGCGGTTTGAAGAGCGGCCAGATTATTCGTATCTACGCCAACTGTTTCGTACGCTCTTCCATCGTCAGGGCTTTACCTATGACTACGTCTTTGACTGGAATATGCTCAAATTTGTAAGTGGAAAGTAGTCCATATAGTGGTGGACTTCATTTCTGAATGACAGTGAGCTAAAGGTGTTGTTGGCAATACAGTTGTATAGAGAGTTTTGTATGATCTGGTACAGGTAGCTTCTAAAGGAATTTTATTTGTCTGCTGTATGAGGAGCAGATAGAAGTGCTGTAAGAATGATATCTGAGAGGGATTTAAAAAAAAAATGTTGCTCTTTTAGGAATTCCTCATGCCCATTTGTTTCCCATATGATGTCAAATGGTAGCAGTATTTTGGCAATTATTTCAAATATATATAATTATTTTTAGCCTTATTTTGGGGTACAGAGTTTGTCTTGCATATTGTTTCTCTGATGTCAGGGTGGATCACGGCATGGGGGACCAGAGGAACAGCGGGAACGTCGATATACATCACGCACGGCTCAGGGAACTGCAGGTGGTGCCGCAGGTGCCGGTGGGACCAGCAGACGCACACAGACTGCATTTGACATGGTGAACACACCACCAGGAACAACTCCACCAGTTACAACGGCCAGCCCTACCACCGGTAATTCATGGAGCCGAGCCCGGCATTAGCCCGACCGAACTTAAAAGCTGCCTCACTGCCACCAAGATTCGGGTGTTGTGTTCAGTCAAAAGTAAGAGGAAGGTAGGCAGGCAGGCAGGCAGGCAGGCTATGGAAGGCACAGAAGAGAAACAACAAAAGGGTAACTTTGCATATTGGGCAGTTCCCTGGAGGAAGAAAATGAAATTAATGACAGGTCGTTATTGTTTACTCACTGGAAGGGAGCTAGGATTAAATCAGAGCAGCTGGCTCAGTGTTAGCTATTTTAGCTTGAATTTCATGTAGTGTAGGTCCTGTAATATTTGGCTTGAGAGTAAAGAAACACCTGGTGTCTTGCCCCCAGCGTCTCCAAGAGGACGAGGGGGTGAGACTCAGGAGAGGAGGGTGAGCATGCGTCTGCACCGGAGTGCGACAGGGGCTGGTGGAACGGGGCCCAACATCTCAACACCCGACCTGACCAACATCAGGCAGGCTTCTGACGCCGCTATGGGCAAGCAGACCAAGTGAGTACCGAAGCCGTGGTCCCTGCCTCGAGAATTTAAAATGCCGCGCGCTGTCCACTTCTACACAATCCTCCCATGGTCATGTCTGGTTTTTTTTTTTTTTTTGGTTTCACGCTAATGTGGCTTGTTTGTGTGTGTGTTTGTTTTGGAAGCGCCACCGTGGGTCAGATGGCTCCACCAGTCTCGGCGGTGGGGCTGAGCCCCCCCGGAGCGGTTATGGGCCCCCCTCAGGGGGTCACAGGGGGGGGAGGCTCCGCCCGTAGGGGAAGTTTAACCAAGGAGAGCATCGCAAGACATAACAAGAAGTGATCGTGATTGTGAGGTGAATGACGTTCAGATGAAAGAACGACCCCGTTCTTGATGCTGTTAGGACATGAAGTTGAGCGCATTTTGTTTTGTAACAAACTGGTTGTGGAGAGCCAGCATCACTGGCAAGTGTGGATGATATATAGAGTCCTGCCCTACGCTTAGATTCAACTGATGCCACTTCATATTCAATTGATTGTGAGGAATGAACATACATAATTATGTTGGAAGTCCTGATACCTCCACTGAGCACAAAGCAGTTGATAATGTATGTGATTTTTGTTGTTGCTAACAGTGATTCTGCTGATGACAGTAATTTTCTGTGGTTTGGTGAGTTGTGCAGGATTGTGATGACATTAATTATCATCTTCTTGAGGCTTGTATTTGGATTAATAATGTCATAGCAGATATTAAGGTATCATGTTCACCCACCTTGCATTTTATATATATTATGTATATGTAAACCAAGCCTTTGTAATTTAAAGAAATGAGAGGAAACAGCTGGTGGTTTTGTTATATGTATGTGCTGTATATATTAATATTTCAACAGAACCTGCTGCTGCTACTGCATACAGTGCTGCACTGTGTGATGTTCCATTCATTGCCTCAGCCTGTTAATAATAATTGTAATATGCTGCCACCATATGTTAATGTTATAATGGAACTGTATTTAAGGACACGCAAAAGTACTGATTGGTATGACGGTGAAGAAAACGTGAAGAATTCTGTGTAACTTTCTCTTTAATCTTCCAGTTTGACTCTGGTTGATCTCTCATAATTTCTTCTCTTATGTGGTTACAAGAGTGGCTGTTTAAAATTTGCAGTATTTTTGCTTCTTATTTCATTGTGGACTCTTTCTTTCAGTTGTCTTGCTCTCTCTCTCTCACTCTCTTTTTTTTGGGGGGGGGGGTTGCGGGGATGACAATGGTGAATTTACTTGGTTATTTGGAAGAGAATTGATTGACCATTGGCTAGCTGCACACCATGGTTCAAAATCTAAACTATGTATGAAAGTATTTAATGACTTTTTATGTTGGCAAGACTTGACTTGATGACTTTTTTTTAAATCACATGATCAGACTTTTATGAATTATGTTAAAAGCAATTGAATACTTTTCATCATGAAGTAAGTGTCTCTGCATCAAGGAGTTGAAATACTTCCATGTGGTTGTAGGTAATAACATTGTCCCAAATTTAAGAGTTAGTGTGATGTGGGAAAGGGCTTAATGGAGTAGCATTGTGGTTTACAGATACCAGCACAGTAGCATGAACTTTGGGATAATCATTTTCCCATTGTATTATTTGTCATTGAATTGAAGTAATGAGATTCAAGGAGGTCCTGTGCAAAATTAAACATAATGATAAACAAAAAGGCTTCTGTTAATGAGGGTGCTGTGTATTTTACAAAAAATGTGCATTCTTTTGTCGTCCCAGTGGGATTTTACATTGCGTGTGTGTATGTATGTGTGGATACATGTGAATTGTCATACTGCTTTTCATAGAACTCTCTGATTACAAAAGATACAACTTTGAATTCTCTGGTACTAGGAGAAGATATTGTGTTTGTTTCCTAAGGACAATAGTTATGTGATGCAAGTTGTATAGATGTTATGTCCACTTTCTTCAAAATGTAGGTCAGTATATTTTAGTTTTTAATATTGATAGAGTTAGTATACTTACATGTCATAATGGGAGCCAGATGTGTGTGATGTCTTGTCTCTATACAGAGATGTTTGAGTAGAATGTGTGCCCACACAAAAATTTTGATGTTTTGTCTGTTAACAGCTAACAGAGTTTACTCTATATGCCACTTGGCAGTCATATTCTGTGGGTAAAGTTTGTGTGTCTACTGATTTGACACAGTATTATATGGTGCATTTCATTAAGAAACGAGAATGCACATTTTCTCCCACCCACCCTTCGACCCCCACACCACATACACACACACACACACACACACACACACATATTCCCATATTATAATATTCACAGATACCAAAACTGATGGGAAATCATCATATTGAGTATGGTGCTTGGTTTTTTATAACAGTTTGTATTCATTATAGAGTCCCCTTTTTGTCATGCTGCACCAGAAAGATGAAAACAAAAATCAGTGTTTGGAGCACGTACTGCCTGTTTAGTGAGAGTCAAATTTTTAACTTAGCACTGACAATTGTATAGGAACAAAGCCCAAACAAGTGTGAATCATGATTGTTTGGTTTGTGTTGTCATATAAACCATTACTGAAACCCTGAAGAAGGAGGCAGTAGATCCTTTGAGAGATTTTGATTGCTTTTAGCTTCTTTTAATGGTTTTGGCATGGCACAACTTCAAACAAGCCTGGTATATTGCATTTTCTCTCACAAGACAGATCTTCAACTTCATTTTGAGTAGTGAATGCTGTGTGGCAGCTCATAAGTATGTATTACCTTTGTCCAGAACAAGAAGTGTATCACTGTACCACTTGTTACGTTCACCCTACACATCAACTTCAATTCATACTTACGTCAGATTGTAGTCGGTATAAGTGAGTGACTGTTTGGGACCTTAGTGCTAACAGTTGCACAGACTGTTGTCTAAATTGTTTATGTTGTTAGACATTCCAGATAAAGGTTAACTTGAAGTTTTTAATTTGTGTTGCTGATGAACTTCAAAATGCAGTAGTATGAGTCTTGGATTTTGAGTTTCTAAGGTGAAATGTTTGTAATTTTGTATAAAAGTACCATTTTATAAATGATTTTTTTTGGGATAGTAGCATAGATATTTTTTACTTTCAGTGATACTTTGGGTAGCTTGTTTGAAACGGGGGGCAGGAAATGCCATGATTTAGAAGCACAAGTGCACCAAGCCATAATCATGTGTAGTTATAAAGTTTTGTGGCACTAGTCTGATATAATGATGTAAGGCTGTGCCCTGGGCAGTGGCCAGGAAATGTCAGTATTACAGCCACATGTGTCTGAGTACAATGCAGGAATAATTGTGTTTCCCACCGTGTGGTGGTGGGTTTTTTTTATATTTTTTTTTTAGTTCAGCCGTAGTTCTCTTTATGACTGGCTTTGTGCTTGGTATTTGTTGGATTATTTCTTTGGTTCCAATAATTGAAGACCAAATTGTAGCAGGATCTTGTTTCATACAGCAAAATTTTTGTTGCTAATGGTCTCGGAATATTAAATTTGGTGTATCACAGTTGTATTTGTAAATAGTCATGTCTGTCAGCACTAACTTAGTATACCCCCCCTTATGGAACCTCAGAAACTGTGTTTAGGGTAGTATTTCAGAAATATTGCTTACTGCATTTGGCATTTACCAATTCTGTCATTCTTCACAAGCCACATTTGGTGTATACTGGTGTGCAGTTGTTGTCATGGTCAGTCACTCCTGTTGAAGTTAGCTGTTTGTGATTGGTGTTGTGACTCTGATGGTAGGGACTTTGGAGTGGCAGCATGTGGAAGAAATCATGATGCGTGCTTAATGTGCCTGCCTGCGTAAACAAGATGTTGGGAATGTGGATATTGAGTCTGCAGTTAGGGTACAGTACCCTGCTAAGCAGGTTTTGTGATTTGTTGACATTATGAAAGTATGCGCGCGCACACACGCACACTAAGGAGGGGGGAATGTTATGTTTTTATTAATGAAAGGTTTTTCACATGAGCATAGTGGAGATGATTACGAGGGCTTTCTGAAAAGTATTCGGCCATTTTGAATATGTCCAGAACCGGTCATGTGGGCATGATGTAACTTGCCAGCCAGTCAGAGGAGACCTTACTGTGCATCTGTTAAGGGTCACTCTCCCATGGGGCTAGTCAGTTGGCAGTGAGACACTGTTGCCTGAGCTTGTGTATTCTGTGATCGTTGCATTCCCAAGGACTGAGTGAGCAGATCAGCTTCATCATGACAATGTGCCTGTCCATCCTACAGCTCTTGTGCAGGCTTTTTTTGGCAAAGCATCACGTCACCCAGATCTGTCAGCTCCCCTACAGCCCAGATATGGCTCCCTGTGACTTCTGGCTTTTCCGAAAGCTAAAATCGCCATTGAAATGGGGGAGATTTGTCACAGTTCACAAGCTCAGTCAACGGCGTCTCACTGCCGACTCACTAGCCCCACGGGAGTGTGACTGTTCATGGATGCACATTAAGGTCTCCTCTAACTGGCTGCCAAGTTACATCAAGGCCATTCAACCGATTCTTGAGATATTCAACATGGCCGGATACTTTCCGGACAGCCCTCATATGTGTGTTTGAAACGTGTGTGGCACTGGGGAGTAGTACAACAGATTCTTCAGTATGATTTTTGTGCAACAGAGAGAACACAGATGACGAGGCTAGTTGCTGTTGTGAATACATGAATTGGGAAATGAAATGTGTGTATGGTGGTGCTTGCCTCTATTTTCAGTTTGGACACCAGCAATGTAATGAAATCCTACACAGACGTGTGTCTATGAACACATCTGAGACAGGAATTTTAATGAAAATATGGCAACATTTTACTTTCTTATGACCATTTGATTAAAAGTATTGGCATGGGGCAGAGTCCATCTTGAGAAGCTGGTAAATCCTGAGCCAGTCAAATTTCCATGTTCACAAGAGCCTGCTTCTTGTCCTGTCCTGAACTAAATGAATGAAGTCCATTCCCATTCCATACCTTTAAAAGTCTGTTTTAGTATTAGAAGAACTGTATCGTTTTCAGTTTGGTGTTACCAAAACTGGAGCTTAGTTCTACTGTAGTCAGACCTATGATCTTGTTTCAGTATTTTGTAGTAGCAGAAGTATTGATATGAATAGCACTTATGTGTGGTTCCCCCCCCCCCCCCCCCCCCCCACCATTATTTTTTTTTTCGTTTTTTCCCCTACTTCCCCACTTTTGTGTGTTTTTTTTTTTTTTTTTAAAAAAATTATATTTTTTTTTTATTTTTTATTAGAAAAAAAATTTTATAAAAAAAAAATATTTTGGGGGTCCCCCCCCCCCCCCCCCCAGATTAACCTTTATTGTTTGGCCTTTAAATTCCACTGTAACTGTTGACGGCTGGAGTTATTTTTGTTTGAAATGCCCATGCCTGTGTCTGCACGCAGACAGTATTTGCCCATTTACCCATGAAGAGTTACATTTATTGGGACATTGGCATCCAATTCATCTGATAAAGGTTAAAGGACCATGTTATGTTATTTGCATCTGTCCCAGGGGTCTGTCTGTTGACAGCCTGGAATTCTTGTATTCCCATTTTTGTACTAGAATAAAACAGAGCTGATTTAGTGTGTACATTCTTGGTAAATAAGGAAGCCAGGGCAAGCATCAGGGAAACATTTATAAAAAAAAATAATTGAATTGTTTTGTATATAATAAAGTTTATGAGCAGGATCAGGCTGCACTTTGGATATGTGTGTGTGTTTGTGTACGTGTGTGCGTATACACACACATATACAGGGTGTTTCACGACTTTAGGGCATAACTGCAGGAGGTGATTTCCTAGGTCTTTGTGATCAAAAAAGTTCATATAAACATGTGTCCGATTTTGGACGGTTACGGAGTTA
>Ga0131853_10023656_pt1:2500-11090 | contig 11090 bp, 5 predicted proteins | sample TergutLab28metaG_FD_92764 | JGI IMG/M metagenome (GOLD analysis project Ga0131853, IMG submission 92764) | Labiotermes labralis P1 segment gut microbial communities from Petit-Saut dam, French Guiana - Lab288 P1 (version 2) (version 2) | ecosystem: Host-associated > Arthropoda...
CTTTTATTGCATTTCCTAAGATCTACCTCCCGTCTGACTTTCCCCTTCTTTCCCACCTTCCCTTTCCACTCCTGTAAGTCATTCATGTTCTCAATTCTGCCTCTTTTGACCTTTATTTCTTCCCCTTCTCCCTTATAGCGTCTTGGATGTCTCGGGGCAGAGATTCTGTATAAAGACTGCAATAGAGCTGTATCGCAATAACACGCTTATGTCGAGAGCAAAGAAGAGACGAAACACAAACTAACAGGCACACCCAGCACCAGCTAAACATGGGAATACAGATAAAATTGTCGACCCTATAACCTCTTGAACTCTAGCTAAAAACAGAGTAGTTCCCTCTGCTACTTCTGACAGAGCGTCGCCTTTGTTGCAAGATCCACAGGCTTCGCCCCCTTGCCGTCCTATTAACAGCAGCTGTCACTACGAAGACGGGTATGGCGCACTGGTCACTTGCCTTCAGGTGACTGTCAGAACTTCGACGTGCTGTTGGCAACGTGTTTGCCAAGATGTGACACGCGACTGTGGAGCGAAGGGAATTGTTTAAATCATCTTTTTTTGTAAATATTTTAGATAAAAACCTAATATTAACTACAAGAGGTTGAACTAAAATGCGTGGACCTCGACTCACGGTAAACTGGAAGAGCGGTGAACGCTTGGCTCCCTGACGTCACGCGGAAGGATCTGAGGGAACAGTGATACGAGTTGTCCGATAAAATGAAGACATGATGTGATTTAAAAAAAAGGCCAATACAATGGCCACTGTCCAGAAGGAAAACTTATTGGGCGAATAGTGTATAAACACACCAAACTGTAAACAGGGAACATTTTAGAGTTCCCACTTCCACTTCGAATGTACAGAGACAATCTAGTTATGCATTACAAACCCTGTGATATACTTTATACCACAGCATCACTGTGCACGGACGCTATGCAAGGCACTTCCACCAATGTACCTCCCAGTATCGTTTATCGCTGCCATCCTCTGGTCCTATCCATAACTGCTAACAGCAAAGACCACTACATAAAACAGAATTCCAAACCTTGTTCTAATGCAGAAACAAACTGTGTTTATCTCTGAGCCTGCCCTCGTGCAGATCTCCGTAACTACAACACACATATGCGCATTTCCATTAGTGCATTGTTAGCAAACGGAATTATCTATTGTAGCGCTGTTTTCAAATACATATAATTAAAACACGATTGGCAAAATAAATAAGCAAGCCGTCAAATACAACATCCGCGTATGTGACCATTCAACACTTCCTGTACATTCTGCAATAATCGCACCTTCATTCTCACGAGGGGGTACGCGGTTTGTTGATGCACTGAGCTACAAGCCGGAAGGACGCGGGTTCGATTCCCGGTGGTGTCACTGGAATTTTTCATTGACATATTCCTTCCCTGGGGTTGACTCAGCCTCTGACAGAAATGAGTACCAGGAACATTTCCTGGGTGGGTAAATTCGGCCGGTGCGTAGGGCTGACAACCTTACCACCTTCATGAGCCAAGTATCTTGAAATCTGAGAGCCTCAACCTCCTGGAACCGTCAGAGCTGTCCGGGCCTGTAATGGAATTGCTTTACCTTTACCATCCTCAGGAGGAATGTCTTGATCAGTACAGGTTGAGTTATCCCACAGACACGCTGAATTAACACGATTTCTACACAAGGTGTTTCGCTGTTAAAATTGATACCATGTCTGTAATTGGTAATAAAATGTGCTCTTTAGTTTATGCATCCCGTTGCGAAATCACATAATGAAATAAAGCAGAATACAGGGCGTCCTTCGCTTATCAACTTTATGGTTAGTCATTATTTATTACAATGTGTTTCGACCTACATGAAAATCATCAACTACTATAATTTCAAAACACTTTATTTTCCTCAAGCTATAATTTAGTACCTGATGACGAATTAAAGTTTAGCTTGAAATAAATAAAGTATTTTGAAATTTTAGGACCTGATGACGACCATATACGCCGGAACATGTTGTACTAAATAATGATTAATTATAAGATTTGAGTTGTAGAAGATTGTCTCTATAAATATAAGTCCTGCAAATAAACAATAGTTGTAGGTATCAGTCAATAACACAACAATTTCTAAAAAGATGTTTAATAAAGGATGATAGTAAGTACATGTTTCGGCCTATTCCGGCCATCATCAGGTTTTCTTCCGAAAGTGTAGTGGTGGTGCTTTATATGATTGGTTATGTCACGGTGGTGAGGTCTCATCATCTGTGATGTTTGTTATTATTTGCTTTGTTAAGGGAGGCGGGGGGGTGTTCGTGATGTGCGCTGGCTTGGGGTGTGCAGCTCAGGTGTGTCTGCTCGCTGCGTCAGATATACCTGAGCTGTACACCCCAAGCTAGCTCACATCACAGATCCCCCCCCCCGTGCCCCTTAACAATAGCATATAACAACAAACATCACAAATTCTGAGATCTCACCATCGTGACATACCCATACCAATCCTATAAAGCACCACCACCATACTTTCGGACGAAAACCTGATGATGGCCGCAATGGGCCGAAACATGTAGTTACTATCATCCTTTATTAAACACCATTTTAGATATTGTTGTGTTATTGACTGATACCTACACCTATTGTTTATATACGCACAACGGGGATGGCTCATTTCAGAATCCTGCAAATAGTTAAAGCACGGTTCACTTTATCATACAAACAGGACAGTCAACTTTAATATTCAGTCAGACCAGCGGCTTTTTAATTTATATGGGAATTGTGCTGTAGAAACTTCATACCGTAGACATAATAAATCATGATATCCCACCAAATTCATACAGTTTTTATGAGCTTTTCGAAAACCAGTTGCGAGAGGCGACTATCAGCGTCATCGTGCCCATCTGTCTGTTAGGCCGCGTTTGTCATGGTCACTGCTACCCGGAGTGGGAGGGGGAGAGTTTCGTGAAATTTCACATTTTGGGACTTCTACTGAAACTTTGTCGACAGGACTCGATATTGGTTAAAACCGGGGGGGAAAAAAGGCCAAATAAGACTTACAGGCCTTTACTATTTCTCGTCCGGTTTGGTACAGCGGTTCCTACCACACTAAACAGCGTGACGTACCAGTATATAAAAAGTTTGGTTTATGAGTGAGTCACAATCTGGAACCCAGTGAAAAGACAGTCGGCCAACCCGCGCGTGAGCAGATTATTGCATCATCTGTGATGTCCAGAGTTTGTTCCTTTCCTGCCATTTTGCTGTGTATTTACATTTTGAACATGCAGCAGAGAAAATAAAATCATTTAAAATTAATAAATGAAAAATTTGAATCTAGTTTATCGGAACAAAAGTACCCTTAAAATGGTGTTACGTAATTTTTTAAGTCTAAACGTTTGTTAAAATGGGGCAATGTCTCTATTTCCATTGCGAATCTTTTAATGTCTTATGTATAAATTTATTTATTGCCAAGTATTTGTCACTACATCTTTCTTAACAGGTCAAGACTATAACTCAACCCAGCTCATCAGTCGTTTCGCGTGTCTTAATCTCAGGGACTCTAACTGTTCTAAGTAGCAAATCGGGAATAAATAACTGTACACCATAAAGTTTTCTTCGTATTATTTCACCAGATAATTAAAGTTTACAGACGTTTGCGTGTATGGAGGCGCTGTTGAAAATCCATGCACTATTAGCCTCGGTATCACGTACACAACTTTTCACATCCTGAGTAGGAACTTAACTTAAGCTTGAAACCTTAACTTACGTTAAGGTTTCAAACTCACACGGTTCAAATCCATCCCCCCTTAAATATTCTTACTCTTCCCAGTTGACTGTTTAAATCCCACTACTCCCTAATAGACTCAACAGTCAAAATTTGAATACTTTGTTTCTATTGGCTCGCTTACGTAGCGCTGTTTCCGTTTCGCACTAGCATAATTTCCCCATGTCTTACTGGTCTTCCGCCCCCCCCCCTCCCTCACTGTCACCCTCTCACTCTCTCTAATCCTCTATCCCTGCAAGCTGCTACACAAATCCGTCCCACTCGCCATTCCACCCAAACTAAATTACTAATTAAAACAAATCCATCCAATCGATCAAATATAAAATTTAATGCCTCATAAAACTTAAACTAACTATAACGGTTATGAGACACTAGTAATATTTTAAGCGCTGGAGAAGATAAGTGCAATGAACGTGTTCCGTTGTCTCCAATTAATCACAGCAAACAATCTGTTGCTTTGCATCAATAGCAATTCCCTTCGTCGTGGAACTATATTAACATGAGAGTGCTTCCTTAAATGAAAACCGGCATGCGATGGGATAAATAGCGTATCAATCAGTGCAGAAGTGCAACAGTGTAGTGATGGATGAGTCAACATGAGCTCCTATACTGGAAAGTGATTTCCTCAATCAAGCTTTCAACAGTATTGATTTTCTTTAAAGAGGAAATATGAATGATAATATAGTTCTGTAGACACAGCCATCAGACACACTTCACGCTTTCTTCTACCAAAGCTGCCAGATCTAAGAGCAGAGGCCTCTGCTGGTCACAGTCTACTCAATATCCCACAGTCTATGTGGAAAAGGGTAATGTATAAACTTCGAAACTGAATTTAACATTCATATGTCCGTGCATCGCTAATATATTCTCAGAGTACAACCAACAAGATGCGACATTTCTCAATTCATTTATTTCTATAAGACGCTCTACATGTTTCAGAAAGCTTTTCCGTCCATCATCAGGAGCTCAAAAACTGCACATACAGCGTCAGACATTTGTCAGAGCATTATTGCTACTTGCTGCTAGCCTGGACAGGATGGAGTTGTAGTTCCACCCTGTCCAGGCTAGCAGCAGGTAGAAGTAACGGTCTGACAAATGCCTGACGCTGTATGTGCAGTTTTGAGCTCCTGATGATGGACGGAAAAGCCGTCTGAAATATGTAGAGCGTCTTATAGAAATAAATAAATTGAGAAACGTCGCATCTTGTTGGTTGTACCCTGAGAATATTCGAAACTGAACTTTATTTCATATAGGAGATATCTTCCTAAGGTCTCCATTTTATCAATAGTAAGATATTTGGACCATTTAAAGCCCAGCGGTTACTTTAAATACCATCAGGTTTAAAATTAAACAAGACAATGCACTATAACCTACCATTCAGGTGCGTTCGTGCAACCATTGTTGCGGGGGAAATGTAGTAAGTGTTACACATTCTGAGCATGTGTTTGTAGACTTAGGTAACCAGTATGCAATGCGCATGCGCCATATTGTCATCTGTGGCCTGTCTGGCTCTACCGTATTTTTTCACATAATCTCACAAACTGCAAGATTTTCGGCAAAAAAAAATTATTGAACCTAAAATGTGTGTTTCGATTTTATGTACAGTTTTTGTCTGAAATGTTTTTCATCCTAAGAAAATGTCGGCGAGATGTGATAAAAAATATATATGCCTTCTTGTAAAGTACACGTTATTTTATCAGATTTTAATGAAACTTTTATTTTCCAAAACATGTTTTCGAGAAACGCTCATATACAAAATTTCATGACAATCCGTCCATTGGAATCTGAGTTTTTCCATCCGAACAGTCGGACAGACGGATGGACGGACAGATTTGAAGAACCTAATCATGGCTCAATTAAATAAACAACCAACTAGATGCAACAATAACGGTTTTTTAATGATTTCAATCAGTTCAACATGTTTCGGGCGAAGATTTCGCCCATCCTCAGGAGCACTAGACTCTGTTTACAGCTTGTGGTATAATGCACTGGCGATGCTGCCTGCCTGACAGGCAGTTGGTTGTTTATTTTATTGTATCAGTGATGCACTGTCACACTAACATCAAACTAATCATAGCTTTTTGCAATTTTTCGAAAGCACCTAAAAATTCTACACTCTGTGTTTAAATGTTTTTGTACGGAAATCATAAGAAACAGCAATAGTTTACCTATATAGCATTATCTCACTGTTCCTATGATCGAGACGGATAGTGTTCACTACCGCGCGGTATGAAACACGTAGCGACTGGCCCTCACAACAGATTTGGTTGCAGAATATGAACTCTTACGTGTCAATCACTTTCCTTTTGTATTTAGAATGGAATTGTTAGAATTGCGTGCAAAGTTATTGGTAAAATGTCCCTATTACAATCCAATTATTCACACGGAACACAACTAAACAAAGTTTCACCCAAAATGTTAGAATCATTCCATAAAATGTTGACAAAATTTTCCCCCAAACTCTGGTGCAAATTCATCAAAATACACGGCGTCATACACCAGATGACATCCTAACAAATAACCATTTGGGACTTACGTGGCAGGAAGCTCTAAGGGTGTAAAGTGAGGTGCCATTCCACCACTGAAATGGGGAGGAATGAAGAAAACCAAGGATGTCTCTCGGAACCCCCAGCCTGGGACAGGATTTGAACCCTGGTCCTCCAGAATATAAAGCGAAATTAGTGCCCACTTAAGAGCCACTCTCAGTTCTTTGTAGTTTAGAAGAATTCGATTTATGTTGGTTTAAATTTGATTCCATTCATGTCACATGATGCAAACTTACATTCCCAAGTACAGCGCGATGCAAAACACTTCGCTTCTCCCATGGCACTCGGATTTCTCGGAACCCCGAATAAAAACCTTTGTGCAGTCAATGAAACTTAACCCGTCGCACTGAACAAGAGATAAAATGTAACTGCGAAGCCGGTAAGCTCACTCGGTTTTTCGTTCGGTTCACAACATCGAAATACAAATACAAGAGGAAGGGCGAGACAGACCGACAGACAGACAGAAAGAAAAGTTCGCATTTCCATATTCTAACGGCTGTAGAAAACAGCACTGAATATATATTGCGCCGGAAGGGAATATATATGAAGTGGGCGTAGAAAAACCGCATGTAAAATAAACAAGCTGTAGTCGACTGATGCACAGGGGGCGGTGCAAATCTTCTGTCTATGTTTAATGCAGGTTAAAAGTGTTAGACCAAGACAAATCGTGGACATATGTACTGGTCTTGCACCAGTGAGAGTCGCGCTGCTGCCCTGAGATTTGAGGCTCTCGGGGCTAAGACCACAAAGAATAATGTGTTATGGGAAGTGACGCCGTGTATTCTGGTATAAAAATCGATGTTTGGAGGGAATAAAATACCGTAGTAACCTGAACATGGACAATGTTCTGAATACCTAACCTCGCGCTGTTAGCACGGAGCATTTTAGGGTTACGAAAAATCGGAGATTATGTAAAGGTAAAGCAATCACATTACAGGTCTGGAGAGCCCCTAAGGGTTCCAGGAGGTTAAGGCGCCCAGATTTCAAGACAGTCGGCACATGAAGGTGGTGAGGTTGTCAGCCTTACGCAGCGGCTGCCTTTACCCAACTGGAAATATTCCTGGACTCATTTCTGTTAGTGGTTGAGTCGACCTCAGGGCCATAGTGCGGCCGGAAGAATTATGTCAATGAAAACTTCCAAAGACATCATCGGGAATCGAACCCGCGACCTTCCGGCTTGTAACGCAGTGCCTCAACCAACTGCGCCACTGCATACGCCAGAAACTTTGTACAGATTATAATTTCTCTCTCAATTACCCAACGAAAATAGAAACGATACTGTTTTCTACGAGCGACAGGAATATTTCAGTCAGTACAGCAACTAATTCAATCGACTAAATGACTGATGAAGTGGGGTTCAATCCATGACAATACCCACAGAAGTAAAGTGGCCAGAAAATAAAGCTGGTCACCGACCTCAATTTAGTGCCGAATGTGTGGAGCTATACCTTCACTCCAGCATACGTATTCGTGCATCCAGCCTATGTATGAACTTTTCCTTACCTGCTGAATTGTCAGTTTCTTTAAACGTAAATTTTTCCCTTCGTTTAAGCACAAATCCGTGAAGTCATATCGGCGATTCGAGACGTAACTCATCACATCCTAAACCTCAGCATCAGACACAAATGAGCAGCCAACTTCCCACCCCTGCCGCTTGCACACCCAGAGCCAGTATGGACACTGTAAAGGTGAAAAAAAATATATCACTGCAACCACCGGGAATCCATCCCTTTACCCATTCTGTACAATGACCGAGCTATCCAGTTCAATAGCCTGTGGGATTATTGAAATTGTACGTATGCATTCAACAATAACATTCATTCTGCTAGCAACGTGGATACACGCAAATTTAATCAAATAACAATTGGTGCGTTTATGCCTGCCTCTGGTAGTACTAACTGCTCGCATCAAAGAATTACTGAGGCGAATCAAAAGTAACGTGAATTCAAGCTTAATCTCAGAAGATGTCGTCTTTGTCTTTGCTGTAAAGAAGTTATCTCAGACGAGAAGCTAATCCAATTCGACTGCCCCTTTACGCAGGTTCTACGGACCCGTGGAACCTAGCTACTCTTATTCGCAATGCTACGTCTCCACTAACCAATAAAAGCTAAAGGTAAAGTGCACCCTTGTACAGGCACTGAGGCTCTGTACAGGCCGTACGGTCCATAGGGGAAGTAGAGGTATAGGTAAAGGTAAAGTGCACCCTTGTACAGGCACTGAGGCTCTGTACAGGCCGTACGGTCCATAGGGGGAGTAGAGGTATAGGTAAAGGTAAAGTGCACCGTTGTACAGGCAC
>Ga0131853_10023657_pt1 | contig 11090 bp, 5 predicted proteins | sample TergutLab28metaG_FD_92764 | JGI IMG/M metagenome (GOLD analysis project Ga0131853, IMG submission 92764) | Labiotermes labralis P1 segment gut microbial communities from Petit-Saut dam, French Guiana - Lab288 P1 (version 2) (version 2) | ecosystem: Host-associated > Arthropoda: Insects >...
AGTGGAAGGTGGTGAGGAGGAGAGTTGACGGCGTAAGTGGAAGGTGGTGAGGAGGAGAGTTGACGGTGTAAGTGGAAGGTGGTGAGGAGGAGAGTTGACGGCGTAAGTGGAAGGTGGTGAGGAAGAGAGTTGACGGTGTAAGTGGAAGGTGGTGAGGAAGTGAAATGTTATTGTTTGGAAGGGGATTCTTTTTCTTTTTTCTGTCTCTTGGCACCACTCGACTCTGCTTCAGACACACTTCATTGTTAACTTCCAAGCCCATGTTTTTGCCTAGAGACACAATATCATCGATAAGAGTAGAATCTTCATTGTCAAAGCCCAAAAGTTTTCGTAACTCGAGACACAATACGTCATCCGAGACGCTTTATGTTCGGAAAATTTGTTCGTAAACCGAATTGTTCATGATCCGAGGCGTTCGTGAACCGAGGTACATTTAATTTTTGTCCACTGAAGGGCGGGGTGTAGGTGAGAAATGTACCCTAAATTGTAGCTTATCTGCAAATCACTACTTTGTTTACTCTCCCAAAGTACAGAACTTCACAAGACGTTCAACGTGGACAGACCCAAGATATTCGTCTACTTTGTTTTTACAATGCGCTTAGCTGCGACGTCAACTATAATACTAATTCACTGATCAACTCGTAAACTAACTGGCCCATACTTTGCCTTCTCTGCGAGTTACAAAACTTTAGAGAAGAGCACAAGAAAACCTCGAGGCAAGCACACCAGAACTCTCAAAAGGAATGACCTTGAAACTAACAAACTCCTCCTGTGAAGTTAACTACCGAGCCCTACAGTGTATCTCGTTAGTGTATTTTCAGTTTCTGTTCGTTATACATTGAACAAAAGCGGGTATCATTATACCTACAAATGGAAATATATTTAAGATTTTCAGAAGATATGGATATAATTGTGATTAACAGATATAATGCTCCGAGAATGTAACCACAACTGAGTGCCATATATGAAAGGGTAACAATACAATAATTCTTAAGGTGGCGGTATACTGGGAAGTTAAGAAACAGGAGTGGTATATTGTGGAGCTGTAGCTGGCTGGGAAGAAGCAGCAGCAGACACGAGATTCCACGACGATTGTCGCGACTTGCAGCACCACATTAAATAACATTCAGGTGACGAAATCAAGAATGAAATGGGCCAGATATGTGGCACCTGTGGGGAAGGAGATAAATACGTTTTGGATTTTAGTGGGGAAACACGAAGGAAAGACACCACTCGGAAGACCTAAGCGTAGATGAGAGGATATTATTGAAACGTCTCAGGTTGGCGGGGTATTGTAGACACGGTAATGAATGAAGCGGAAAATTTCTTCACTCTCTGAGGAAACGTCAGCTTCGTAAGAAGCAATTTGATCCAAGAGGTTTAGTTAGTTGTTTGGCTGGTTAGTTCGTCAGTCAGTCAGTCAGCCATTCAGTCAGTCAACCAGTCAGTCACCCAGTCAGTCAGTCAGCCAGTCAGAAAATCAGTCAGTCAGTCAGTCAGTCAGCCAGTCAGTCAATCAGTCAGACAGCCAGCCAGTCAGTCAGTCAGTCAGGTACTCTGTCAATAATTAACATAAATTCCCCTGTGCAGTACTCAGAAACAGTTCGTAACAAGTTTCAGGTCTCACAGGATGCGATCCAGCGTCGTTCAACCGTCTTTAGAGATGTTTCGAGGGAACGTATTGCTGTCATCTTCAAAGACCTTACTATGTCTCTCAACCCTTGAAGATGGAAGACAATGCGTACCTTCGAAACGTCGGGAAAAACTCAACGCCACAGAGTCACATTCCAGAAGAACTGAACCTTCAATTATGTCGTTCTGAGTGTCACAAAACGTACAAAAAATGCATTGGCAAATCAGAATGTGTAAGAAGACTGACGTCACCAAGTGTTCCAACAGCAGGAACCGAAAGCGAAACCGCGAAATATAAACACTTTTAAGAGCGACGAAATCACAACAAAGCTGCGAATATATTTGTTTATTTATATATATGTTTATATATATTTGTTTATTTATATATATTTGTTTATTTATATTTATTGTTTATTTATATATATTTGTTTATTTATATATATGTTTATATATATTTGTTTATTTATATATATTTGTTTATTTATATTTATTGTTTATTTATATATATTTGTTTATTTATATATATTTGTTTATTTATATTTATTGTTTATTTATATATATTTGTTTATTTATATATATATGTTTATTTTTCTTAAGAAGGTGAGTTGCTTCAGGCTTCTCTTCCATCCAGCTCTGAGATATTTACATTTCCTAGCTGCATATTCGTGGGCCCGGTAGCTCAGTCGGTATAACGACTGAGTTACGGGCTGGACGGTCCGGGATCGAATCCCGGTGGGGACGAGATTTTCCGCCCGTCCAGACCGATCCTAGGGCCCACCCAACCTCATGTAAAATGGGTACCGGGTCTTTCGCGGGGGTTAAGTGCGGCCGGGGCGTGCTGCTAACTACTCACCCCCTTCTAGTGCCGCGGTCATGGAAAAGTAGAGCTATACCTCTACCCACCCTCTGGGCCACATCGGGCCTGCAACGGGATATTCTGTCACAGCCGCTTTAATAACAACAGACTCCAGCCGTACTGCATTTACAGGCAAACGTCAAAAAAGGAAGATGAGGAAGGACAGCTGTTCGAAGATGAGAAATATCAACAAATGGCTACATGATTGTATATTCATACCACTTCATGAAATCTCCCTTTTCCCCGAGATTTTATTCAGTACCATTATGATATGACACTTCTCTTAGCCTTGCATCGCATTAAATCAGCAAGCACATCTCACGCTCGATTCTATGTTGTTACGTAATGTCACTTTCCAAGCTCCCTCGGCTATTTATCTAGTCTGAAAGCCAAATTTCCACACACAAAAAAAAGAAACCCGCAGACTGCCTTAGCGACAATCACCGAAGGCGTGAGAGCGCTGTACCTCAACACCCTGCCATTCAGTCCTTTAAAAGCCAAGACACGCTCATGTTTTGCCCCAATCCCAGCTACAAAAACACAGTACAAAAAACATTACACACAACATAAAATGGAAACGGAACCAGACTTGGAGACTGCCTGGGTAAGTACATGGATACAACTCCCAAAATCCATTAACTCAGCAACGCCTGTCCACATATTTTGATAATACAGGATAAACACAACACCATGGATTATTTCACATCACAAAATGTGACGCATAATCTCTGCCTTTAAAACAGTTCTCATCGTGCATGATAACATTCATATACGTTTTGAGACAAATCACTTTCAGGCCAACCCCACAACAACACCAATGCTACACAACAAACAACAGTATTTAGGAAGTAGCTAGTTTCAAGATGTCAAGATGAATATTACGGCAGAAACTACAATAGGCATTGCTTAAAGATTCCAATAAATAACGCACGTCAACATTCGTGCCCATGAGACATACCATAAATTACAAACTATGTTTAAGTGAGCCATCCCCGTTGTGCTGCATACAGTCATAAAGATAGGTAGAGTAAAGTCAAACACAACTTATGGATGTTTTATTTTATTGCTACGACACCACACATGATTTAATCACTTCGCCATTCGCGAAATAACGTAGTAAAACAATATGCTCCCTAATGTGATAGCCCTCCAAAAAAATTACGCTGTTTAAATTCTTATAAGTTTTATAACTAAAAATTCTACAACTATTTTAAATTTCACAATCTTTAATACTCAAACGAACATGAAATTTTATCGACGAATACGAGATCTCGTTAGATACTAAAGACTTAATACTGCATATTGTACAGTTGCCTCCAATAGGATATATGATCAACCTGATGATGGCCTGGAAAAAGGCCGAAACATGTAGCTGTTCCTAAGACACGCTATGTTAATAAAAGCTCGTTACCAATAAAATATCCACAAGTTGTGTTTGACTTTGCTTTACCTATCTTCATGATTACTAACCACTTATTAATTTGGGGCACGCGGTGGCGCGTTTGGTCGAGGCACTGCGCTACAAGCAGGAAGGTCGCGGGTTGGATTCTCGATGGTTTAACTGGAAATTTTAATTGATATAATCCTTCCGGCCGCACTATGGTCCTGGATTAGACTCAACCTCTAACAGAAACGAGTACCAGGAATATTTTGTGGGGGGTAAAGGCGGCTGGTACGTAGGGCTGACAACCTTACCACCTTCATGTGCCGACTGTCTTGAAATCTGGGAGCTTCAACCTCCTGGAACCCTCAGGGCCTCTCCAGGCCTGTAGTGGGTTTGCTTTACTTTTACCTTGCTTTCACTCATTTCTGTTAAAGCCTGTCTCGGTCACAGAGCCAGAGTGCGGCCGGATGGATTACAAAAAATCCCAATGACACAATCGGGAATCGAACCCGCGAACTTCCGACTTGTGGCGTGCCTGTCTGTGTATGTCCGTAGTAAAAGGTAAAGTGATCCCTTTACAGGCCCGGTGTGGCCCAGAGGGTGGGTAGAGGTATAGCACTATTCTTCCATGACCGTGGCACTAGAAGGGGGTGAGTGGTCAGCAGCACGCCCTGGCCGCACTTTACCCTCGGGAAAGACCAGGTACCCATTTTACAGGAGGCTGAGTGGGCCCCAGGGCCGGTCTGGACAGGCGGAATATCTCGTCCCCACCGGGATTCGATCCCGGCCGTCCAGCCCGTGGCTCAATCGCTATACTGACTGAGCTAACCGACCCAAGTGTATGTCAGTAGTACGGGGAAATTTTATGGATGGTTATAATGTCCTGTTCATGCAGCCAACTGGACAGAACGAATAAAACTACAAACGAGTAATAGTCAGGATAAGCACTACACCAACTGGGATTCGAAGGTAATCCTTTACATATTGAAGCCAAGAAAACAAGGGACTTAGCATGCCGTCTTTAACCCTTTGGAATCTAAATTATTCTTGTGAGCTCCAACAGTCTGTTCCAAATTTTGTTTCCACAAAACCTCTAATTTTCGAAATTCAAAGCAGCCACCAGACATCAGGAGCTCAGGGAAAAACCTAACATAAAAACACTGCATATAACATGTCGATTTCAGCTCGACAATTGAACTGGTACAGCGGAAAACGTTGTCGACTTTAACTCGACACTGGATCTGATACAGCGGAAAGAGCTGCCGAGTTTAACTCAACATGGTAACTGAGGTTAACGATGTCGAGTTCAACTCGACATTGGACCTGCTACATCGAAAAGCACAGGTGAGTTTAACTCGATTGGAGCGCGAAGCGCCGTCGAGTCTCATTCGACACTGCACCTGGTAGAGCGGAAAGCACTGTCGAGTTTCACTCGACATTATTGTGCATTGTCGAGTTTTACTCGACACAGGGCCGATAAGCATTAAACTACATAAATTCATGGCTGAACACAAATCCAAATGAACAGTACGAGTTCGGGTACCGGCGCTCAGTTCCGGCGTAGAAGAGAATAGACGAAATTAAATGACGTCGGGCTTGCGTTAGGGTGTTCTCGCTTGTAGGAGGCGTAATCCTTTTACAGGCAAACAGTTGTGTGGCATGGGTTTTACTGGTTAGCCAAGTGGAAAGTTTCCTGGGGTCCCAGGTGTCAATCGGCGAGTCGTCATTATGGCCTCGCCGTATCGCTAAACGACTTCATCTTCTGAAGTGAAACGAGTTTTATCTCATTAGTTGCGGCTTGGGTATAAATAGAAATGAGCGTATCACCGTTACATGTCGCTACTGACTCAATGATTGGAATGCACAGTGAAATGGACTGACCTCTAAATGTATAATTACGCCTACATTCTGTATTTCAAGCGTACATGTAAAATGTTAAGTTGTCGTCCCTATACTTAATTAAACACCATATAATAGAGACGCATGAGTGGAGGTATATCACCACTTATTCTTGACCTCGGCACTAGGTATGATATGATATATTGTATGATATGATATAGTAGGCTTTCATCCTTTTTATAGGCCACGAAGACCCTTACGGCGAGTAGTTATAACTCTACTCTTTGTAGTACCTCGGCACTAGATGGGGTGGGGGGTCAGCCCCACGCCCCGGCCGCCTCTACCCATGGGAAAGACCCAGTACCCGTTGTACAGGAGGCTGGGTGGGCCCCAGGGCCTGTCTGGACAGGTGTGGAAAATCTCGCCCCCTCCGGGATTTGATCTCCGGACCGTCCAGCCCGTAGACAGTCGCTATACCGACTGAGCTACCGGGCCCACATATGATATGATATGATATATTTGTTAACTGCAATTGGTTTGACACCCGGTGGCAGTAGTACAGTACACATTTACACACAAACAATACATAGATGAACACAATGATACAGAATATACCGAACAGAACATACACAATAATAATACATAAACATAACAATAAAAATACATAATTTACAAAATTAAACAAAAACATACAAAACATACAACCATATAAACAATGATAAGAAGTGGAAACAAAAGAACATGAAAGAATGTGAGAAACGAAAAGCCATGAAGCAGGACACTTCATATAATCTATATATCTTCTAATAATGTTAGACACCCTGTTACTAAGACCTTCACTCCACTTCACCCGACTACACCCCACGTCACAAAACTTGTCAACAATTCACTTCCTCTCCTTTAAACTTCACTCAACTACACTTCACTCAACTACACTTCACTCAACTACACTTCACTACCCTCTCATTTGACTTGGAGGTAAGCGATAAGGTTCACGTTCTTGACGATTTGCCATCGGGTCAAGAGCCCCCGATACACTTTTTTTTAGGTGTCTACGTGGGCCCCAAAACCAATTTGGACGCAGCACTTAAACCTGACAATATTTCAGTTTCAAAATTTAACATACACGGATTAAGTGCAATACAAAAAGAGGTGTTACATTTTATGACATTTGACCCATGAGTTAATACGACATTTGAACCACCGGTTGAAACAAAATACCATTACAATTAAGAAAACAAAAAAAAATTATTATAAAAATACCAGCACCAATCATTACGAATTTTAAGGAAACGCACTGTTATGAAAGGATAAGAATAAACAATGTAAAAACAACGTGATTCATTCATAAAATATCAACAGAAAGGAGATTTGTATAAATTATAAATCGCTCTTCTCTTAAAACTAACGGTCCCTTAAGTTCACTGATAAACACGAAAAAAATGAGCAAGTTACAAAAAAAATTAATTTGGCTGAAAAGTAAATAATTTGTAATTTTTACATTCAATAAAATTGACAATATCACCATTCAGGGTACACATATAATGGAAGACATCTTGTACACAAAATTCTTAAGAAATGCAATTAAAAACAGGGGAAAAAAAATTTTCAAAAAAAAAAAAAAAAAAAAAAAAAGGAAGAAAGAAAGAAAGCCCAACAGCCACCACAGAATTATAAGGGTCAGAAAGGTGAAAAAAATGCAGGGTCCAAACAGAGGATCCACAGATATTAGGCGATACTGTACAATATTTAGTACCTACGGAGACCCGGCTACCGGGAATTTGTGCACACTTGAAGTAAAGGAGCAAATTTTCTAAAATTAAGAACGGGCGAAATTATCTCGATTTAGTAAAGTGTAAGAAAGAGTTCTACTGATCCAAAAATGAGGTAAACAGTGATAGGCGGGATACCTCTAACATTTCTGAGACCTGCAAAGAAATATAACTAATGCCTATTTTGGTTCATGGCATCTGTCTTATGAGCATTTTACTGCGAAAAATCCTTGCTCCTTCGTTCATGGGGTTTTATTAATTTCATCACTGATAATGTTATCAGGTTCTTTGTTCCTTGAGTTTCAATTTTCCATGGGGTACGGCTTGGTAGACTTAGTGGTTTGCACTGTATTCGGTTCAGAATGGATGATTCATTCTCACCCTTATCGCAGCGCGTCAAAAAGCGAACAGTCATTAAGTCACTCACGCACGGCAGTTAAACACACGTAGAACTGATTCTATGGGCCGCGATAGCTCAGTCGGTATAGCGACTCGTTGCGGACCGGACGGACCGAGGATCGAATCCCAGTGGGGGGCGAGATTTTCCGCGCCAGTTCAGACCGGCACTGGGACCCATCCAGCCTCCTGTCAAATGGGTACCGTGTCTCTTTCCCAGGGGCGTGGCGTTGAACACCTACCCCACTCTCGCGCCAAGTTTAAAGAAAGGGTTGAACTATACCTCTACTCCCCCTCTGGGCCTTTCTAGCCTGTTATAGGGTGTGAGGTTTTACTGTACACGATTCTGTAATAACAGAAATATTATCGTTACTTAAAGAAACTTATCGCTAACCTTTTTACGCCTATACCGAAACAAAATGTAGTAAAATTAGAGGTCCTCCAGAACTGCAAGACGTTTCAGAGTTCTGTGGCTATCACTGTAGAGGTTCTAGTCTTCTAAAATCTGACGTCGTACAGTCTAAGTATAAATCCCACTGAATGGAAAACGAAGCGTTAATAAACCGAGAGTGATGCCAGCAATAACAAACGAATGGTGAAAGCCGACTCGTCAGCCACACGGCCTCATCCCGATTCGTCGGAACCAGTCTCGAAAGATCGAAATATCGTTATTAAAACTGGTGATCACGAAAGATGAAAATCTCGAACCTCTAGGTTCACTAACATCCAGCCTCTACTGTGTGAATAAATAGCGACATAGTTTGTATTGACGGACTGAAAAATTATACAACACTGAATCAACTCACCAGCCTATGTACCAAGGTCTAGTTCCATCCCGCATGTGGGCGCGGTCTTCACTCATGTTGAATACCTCTCGCAACTGGGTGAACTCGGTTTCATACGGGAAGAACTGGCATCCCGACTGCAGAGTCCAGTGTTCCAGGCTCTCTTCATACACTCCCTTAAAAAACTGGAAGCTGAAGACATGCTGAGCTGTCCAGTTTTCCATGGCATCAATGACCACCACAGGGCGGCCAGAGTATGCATACCTGTACATAGACATTTCCTCATTACGTCAAACGTCAAATTGCTGATGTTACAAATAACTGGGGCGTGAAAAACAGTGCAGACAGATTGCTTGCAACAAAACAAGACAGACGATACAGTCATGCGTCGCTTGACGGGGATATGTTCTGAGAAATGCGTCGTTAGGCGATTTCGTCGTTGTGCGAACGTCATATTGTGTACTCACACAAACCTAGATAGTACAGTATTGTCTACTACACACCTAGGCTATATGGTATAGCCTATTGCTCCTAGGCTACAAATCTGTACAGCATGTTACTGTACTGAATGCTGTAGGCAATTTTAGCACAGTGGTATTATAATATTATAATCTTATGGGACCACCGTCGTATATGTGGGCAGTCGTTAACCGAAACGTCGTTATGCGGCGCATGACTGTATACATATAAACATAACATCGAGACGCGTTCTCGTAACCATTGTGACCGTGAAAACGTAATAAGTATTAAGCATTCTGAGTGTGTGGCTGTAGCCATATTTATCCAGCATGCCAAGCGCATGGACCAATACTGCCACCTGCTGCTAGCCACGCCAGGCTAGCAGCAGGTGGCAGTAACGGTCTGACAAATACCTGACGCTGTATGTGCAGTTTTGAGCTCCTGATGATGGACGGAAAAACCTTCTGAAACATGTAGAGCTTCTTACAGAAATAAATAAATTGAGAAACGTTGCATCTTATTGGTTGTACTCTGCGAATATATTAGCGATACTCAGACATATTAACGTTAAATTTAGGGATCCAAGTTGTTCCATGCGGACCGACGGACAGACACATATGACGAACTTAATAAACATTTTAGGCAATTTTGCGAATGTTCCTCATAAACCAATCAGTAGTCCCTTTAGCGTCGGCCATATTTGTGTAAGAATGTTACAGTAGCTAGGCAAATTGGTCAAATTCGCTTAACGTTTTCTGAAGCTGTGCTGAGACAGACTAAGTCAATATTTAAAAATAATATAAAGGAACTAAACAGAAGTAAAATTTTTGGAGACCTATTGCCGAATGAGTTCGGTCTCTTATTAGCAACCACAGATTCCCGGCTCATTTATAAGCGCTTTTCGCAAAACTGCTTAAAGAGACTATTGGGTTTGTCACCTCTGTCCGTTTGTAAGCAAGGAACAACTCGGATTCCACTGGATGGATTTCCATACAATTTGTTTTTTGTGTATTTTTGGAAATTCTGTGAAAAAAATTCAATTTCATTAAAAACTGACACTAATAACGGTACTTTATGTGAAAACTAATAACGGGCACTTTATGTGAACACTAATAACGGGCACCGGGCACTTTGTGTGAACGCTAATAACGGGCACTTTATGTGAACACTAATAACGGGCATTTTATGCGAAAAATAATAACGGGCAGTTTATGCGAACACAAATAACGGGCACTTTATGCGAACACTAATAACGGGCACTTTATGCCAACACTAATAACGGGCACTTTATGCGAACACTAATAACGGACACTTTATGCGAAAACTAATAACGGGCACTTTATGCGAAAACTAATAACGGGCACTTTATGTGAACACCAGTAACGGGCACTTTATATGAACACTAATATAAAGTTTTTATCGTATCTCGCTCAATTCTTCTTAGAATCGTAAATATTTCAGAAAAAAACTTCTACATGAAATCAAAACACACATTCCATTTTTCCGAAAATCATGCCCTTTATGAGATAATGTGGAAAATTCCTGTACAGCCGGACAGGCCACAGATGATAACACGGCGCATGCGCATTTCTCGCTAGTTACCTAAGTCTACACACTCACAGTAGGTAATACTTACTTTTCCACTGCAGCAATGTTTGCACGAAAGCGCCTCAGTGTCTCATTATACGCACATTGCCTGTATTGCGTCTTACAAGATAGCACATTTTGAGCGCCGTGAGACGGTACACAGAATTTTCTACAAGTGCTTTCAATGAACATTTTCCTAATTACATTTACGCGCAGAAGAAAAATGTGGCATTCGTTGGGCCGAATAACACTCAAGTCCACCGCATCGTGTGTAGATACGACACTGAATTTCACACGGGGGGGGGGGGGGGGGTGTCCAAAAAGGGGAAAAAATAAAAAATGGGGGGGGGACCAGGAAAAAAAAGATTTAAAAAAAAAAT
>Ga0131853_10023661_pt1 | contig 11089 bp, 9 predicted proteins | sample TergutLab28metaG_FD_92764 | JGI IMG/M metagenome (GOLD analysis project Ga0131853, IMG submission 92764) | Labiotermes labralis P1 segment gut microbial communities from Petit-Saut dam, French Guiana - Lab288 P1 (version 2) (version 2) | ecosystem: Host-associated > Arthropoda: Insects >...
ACCCCTGCCTGACCCGATCCGGCCCAATCGATCCAGCGGCCCCGCCTCGCTCGCCGTCGCGCTGATTCACAACCAGTGCTTATGAGAGGACAAAATATCGCTGTTGGACTTATTTATTGTGGTCGGTCAAATTTAACCATGGAGACCCCGCCGCCGACCGATGGCAACCCCACGGCCGCGGGACATTGCCCCGCGCGGGGACACATCGCGCCAACGGAATACGATGAACAAAACCGTAGATTCCCTGTTCGTGGATCAGCCAGACAGCGACTTTCTGGTCCACCGTGACATCTACCGGGACCCCGAAGTCCTGGAGTGGGAGCTGAAGTACCTTTTCGAAGGCAGTTGGAACCTCATCGGCCTCGAATCGCAGATCCCCAAGCCCTACGACTATTTCACGACCCACATCGGCCGCACGCCCGTGATCGTGACGCGCGACGCCAACGGCGCAGTGCACGGCCTGATCAACAGTTGCCGCCACAAGGGCGCGCAGGTCAGCCACCACCGCCAGGGCAGCGCGCGCACTTTCGTGTGCCAGTACCACGGCTGGGCTTACGACGCCGCCGGCAAGAACATCCTCGTCAAGGATGAAAAGGAAGGCGCGTATTCGGCCGGCTTCAAGGAGCAGGATCACGATCTCCAGCCGGTCGCCCGCTTCGCCAGCTATCGCGGCGTGCTGTTCGCAAGCCTGAACCCCGACGTTCCCGAACTCGACGTCTATCTCGGCGATCTGCGCCGGATGATCGACCTGATCGTCGATCAAAGCCCGCACGGTGTGGAGTGCATCCCCGGGCGCAGCACGTTCGTATTCAACGGCAACTGGAAGCTGCAGCTCGAAAACGGCGTCGATCCTTACCACTTCTCTTCGACGCACCCTTCGTACATCCAGGCGCTGCAAAAGCGCCAGTCGCAGGACTCGGTCTACGCGAACTTCAAGAGTTCCGATCTGCAGCGCGGCACCTTCGCGTTCGGCAACGGCCACAACGCGATGTGGGGCCCGGCGCCGGGCGGCAACGCGACGCCGCTCGGTCTGATGCGCGACGAACTGGTTGCGCGCGTCGGTGAGGTCGACGCGAAATGGATGCTGTACGTGCGCAACATCACCGCGTTTCCCAACGCGCAGTTCGCCGAAAACGCCTCGCTGCAGTTGCGTATCTGGCGCCCGCTCGCCGTGGACAAGACCGAGATGACGACGTTCTGTCTCGCACCCGTGGGCGAGCCGCCCGAAGCGCGACGCCTGCGTATTCGGCAGTACGAAGAATTCTTCAATCCGACCGGACTCGCGACGCCCGACGACATCGCCAACTACGAAGATTGCCAGCGCGGCATGGCCGCGAGCCAGCTTCAATGGCAACAGGGCCATTCGCGCGGCCAGCAACTCGTTTCCACGGTGGTCCCCGAGGCCGCGAAGGAATTGGGCGTCACGCCGGTTGCGGCGATCGTCGGCAGCTTCAATCTCGGCGACGAAACCGTGATGCACACGACGTATCGCCACTGGCGCAGCGTGATCGCGCAGGGCCTCGCAAAGGACGGAAGGTAACTGGACATGGATAGCGAAAAAAAATCGCTGGCCCTCGACGTCGTGCAACGCGAGGCCCTCTACCTCGACGAGCAGCGCTGGGACGAATGGACCGCGCTGTATGCCCCCGACTGCGTGTTCTGGGTGCCGATGTGGAAGACCGACACGCAGCTCACTTCCGATCCCGAAACCGAGTTGTCGTTCATCTATCTCGACGGCATCCGCTATCTGGAAGAACGCGTGCGTCGCGTGGTGTCGGGCCGCGCCGTGTCGTCGGTGCCGGTGCCGCGCACCTCGCACCTGGTTGGCCCCGGCCTCGCGAGCAGCGACGATGGCGGACAGACCGTCGTCGTCCAGTCGGCCTGGCGCAGTCAGGCTTATCTGCACAAGGACCACGAAGTCGTCGAGTACGCCGGCCGCTACACGCACGTGCTGACGCTCGATGCCGCCACGCACGCCTACCGGATCCAGCAGAAAAAGATCGTTCTGAACTGCGATCATCTGCAGTCCAAACTGGATTTCTTCTACCTCTGACGCACTCTATGTCTACCAGGCACATTCTCATTTCAGGCGCCGGCATCGGCGGACTCACGGCCGCACTTTGCCTCGTGGAACGCGGCTACGACGTCACGGTCCTCGAACAGGCGACCGAACTCAAGGCGCTCGGCGCCGGACTGCAACTGAGCGCCAACGCGACGCGCGTGCTCGATCAACTGGGCCTCACCGCCGCGCTCGACGAAGTCACGATCAAATCGGGCGGCAAGTGCGTGCGCCTGTGGAACACCGGGCAGCAGTGGAACCTGTTCGATCTCGGCCGCGAGTCGCTCACGCGCTACGGTCACACCTACCGCATGCTGTATCGCCCCGATCTGCACCAGATTCTCGTCGACGCGCTCGGGCGCGCGGCGCCCGGCGCGCTCAAGCTCGGCTGCAAGGTTGCGGACGTGCAGCAGGATGCAAGCGGCGTGAAGGTCGTGCTCGAAGACGGCACGCAGCATACCGGCGACGTGCTGATCGGCGCGGACGGCGTTCACTCCGTCACGCGCGCGCGCATGATCGCCGAAGACAAGCCGCGTTTCTCGGGCTGCATCGCATGGCGCGGCGTGATTCCGCTCGCGAGCCTGCCGAAGAGCATGCAGGGCCCCGAAGGCGTGAACTGGGTCGGACCGGGCGGACACATCGTCCACTACCCCGTGAGCGCCGGCCGGCTCGTGAGCTTCACCGGCATCGTCGAGAAAGAAGGCTGGTTCCGCGAATCGTGGACCGAGCAAGGCAGCATCGACGAATGCCGCGCCGACTTCGCCGGCTGGCATGAGGACGTGCAGGCGTTCATCGACCTGCTCGGCCAGCCGCTGCGCTGGGCCATGATGATCCGCGATCCGCTCACGAACTGGACCAATGGCCGCGTCACGCTGCTCGGCGACGCCGCGCACCCGACGCTGCCGTTTCTCGCTCAAGGCGCCGGCATGGCGATCGAGGACGGCCGCGTGCTGGCCCGCGCGCTCAACGCCTACGGCGACGATCCCGAATACGCGCTGCAGGTGTACCAGGCCACCCGGATCGAGCGCACGACGCGCATCGTCAAGGGATCGGCCGCGAATACGCAGCGTTTTCACAGTCAGGAACTGCGCGACGCCGAAGGGGCCTCGCAGTATCTGGCGCGCGAGTTCGAAGAAAACGCAGTGCGCGCGCGCTACGAGTGGCTGTTTTCCTATGAACCCGAAAACACGCCGCTCATCGCGCCCGTGGCCGCTTGAGGCGATCACGGGAAGCGGGCTACGCGACCAGCAGCATTGAAGTACGACAAAACAACTTCAGGAGACAATGTTATGAAGCGTGCAAACCTGATGTTTGCCTGCGCGATTGGCGGATCGCTAGAGTGGTACGACTTTTTCATCTTCGCCACCTGTTCGGTGCTGGTGTTCCCGAAGCTGTTTTTCGTGGTCAGCAATCCGTTCACGTCGATGCTGCTCTCGCTCGCCACGTTCTCCGTGGCGTTCATCGCGCGCCCGCTCGGCGGCATTATTTTCGGCGCGATCGGCGATCGCATCGGACGCCGTAAAACGCTGATCATCAGTCTCGTGACGATGGGCATGAGCACGTTTCTCGTCGGCCTCGTGCCGAGCTACGCATCGATCGGCGTCGCCGCCCCCGTTCTGCTCGTCGTGCTGCGGATCATGCAGGGCCTCGCCGTGAGCGGCGAGACGGCCGGCTCGATCCTCATGATCGCCGAATCGATGCCGCACAAACAACGCGGGTTCTGGACGAGCTTCGCGCTCGCCAACGGTCCGCTCGCGATCGTGCTGAGCGCGTTCGTCATCAACCTGATTCAGGGCATGTTCGGCAGCCAGGCCTTCGCCACCTGGGCGTGGCGTATTCCGTTCCTGCTGTCCGCGCTGCTGATGGTGGTCGGCTACTGGACGCGCCGCAAGGTCGAGGAATCGGCTGCCTTCGCGGAACTCGTCGCGGCGCGCAAGACCGTCGAGCGCGCCGTGTTGCGCGAAGCCGTGCAAGGCTACTGGCGTCCGATGATTCGCGCGTTCTTCCTGAAGGCCGCGGAAAACACCTTCCTCTATGTGTTTTCGACGTTCCTGATCGCCTTCGCGACGACGTGGCTGAAATTCAGCCGCCCGCAGGCGTTGTCCGCGCTGATGTGGGGGTCGGCCTGTGAAGTCGTCGTGATCGTGCTGATGGGCCTGCTCTCCGATTACGTCGGCCGCCGCCCGGTCATGCTGTTCGGCCTCATCGGCGCCGGTATTTCGAGCTTCAAGCTGTTCACGCTGCCGCCCGGCGCACCGTATCTGCATCTGCAGCTTGCCCTGCTCGCCTGCCTCGTCTGCGACGCCGCGATCCTCGGCCCGATGGCCGCGTATCTGGCCGAACTGTTCCCGACGCGCGTGCGCTTCACCGCGCTCTCGTCGAGCTATCAGCTCGCCTCGGTGCTCGGCGGCGCGATCGCGCCGATCGTCGGCACGCTGCTGCTGCGCTACACGGGCGCGCCGATCAACGTCGCGATCTACGCCATGGCGATGGCGGTGCCGGCCATCGTGTCCGTGTTCTTCTCGCGCGAATCGCGCGGCAGCACGTTCTCGCTCGCTGCCGAACTCGAACAGGAAGGTCATCGCGACGCGAACATGCCGGTGGGATCCGCCGGGATTTAAGCGGGGTCGCGCAGGTCGCTGTGTGGGCATGAGCTGTCATTCTCACACAGCGATTCCGGACCGGGATCGGTTAGACTAATGAGCCATGAAACGATCAGTCTAATAAGATCTGCTTATGAATCTTTCGACTCGTCAGCTTGAGGCTTTTCTGCTGGTCGCGCGGCTGGCCAGCTTCACGCGGGCCGCCGAGCACGCGCACATGACCCAAGCGGGCTTGAGCGCCACCATCCGCGATCTGGAAAACCAGTTTTCTTGCCGGCTGTTCGATCGCACGACGCGTTCGGTGCGCCTCACCGTCGAGGGTCGCGCGCTGCTGCCGTTCGCCGAGCGCATCACCAACGAGCTACGCGCGGCCACGCACGCCGTTCAGGCCAGCGCGGCCACCTCGCGCAGCGTGCTCACGATCGCCGTCACCCCCATCGCCGCGACCACGCTGATCGCCGGTGCGTGCCGCGAATTCAGCACGCGCATGCCCGAGGTCGAAGTGCGGATCAAGGACGTGCCGCAAACGGAGATCCAGCGTCTGGTCGAAACCGGCGAAGTCGACATGGGGCTCACGATCTTTCTGAAGCCCGCCTCGAACATCGACGCGCTGCAACTGATGTCGTTCCGTCTGATGTGCATTGCGCCGCACGGCACGTTGAAGATTCGCCCCGGCAAAACGGGCCCCGAAATGCGCTGGCAGGACCTGCCGGACCTCACGCTGATCACCCTGCCCTCGACCACGCAGTTGCAGCCCGTCATCGACATGCACCTGATGGAGAACACCGACTTCAAGGGCCAGCGAACCTCCTACAACTCGATGCAAACCATCCTCGCGATGGTGGCGGGCGGCCAAGGTATGTCGATCCTGCCTTCGATGGTGTTCCCCGCGTGCCATCCCGCGCAGTTCGACGTCGCGTATCTGAGCCATCCCGCGATCAGGCTGCCGTTCTTCCGGCTTTCACGCAAGGGCGCGCAACTGCCCGACTCCGCGGCCTCGTTCATCGAGGCGCTCACGGTCACGTCGCGCAGTCACGTCTGAGCGCTCACACCTGTCTTGAACCTCAGTGCGAGGCGAACAGCCCGCGCCCGGCCAGATTGCGATACAGCGCGCGCACGCCGAACGTCCACGGCGCCACTTCCGTACAAAGCTGCACGGTGTTGACGAGCGCGCCCAGTTGCGGCGCCGAGATCGTCACCACGTCGCCGAGGTGATGCGTGAAGCCGGCGCCGGGCGCGTCGCGATCGAGAATCGGCGAGAACATCGTGCCGAGGAACAGCATGAAGCCGTCCGGGTACTGGTGGTGCTTGCCGTGCGTCTGCGCGACGAGGTCGGCCGGATCGCGGCTGATTTCGCGCATGTGGCTCACGCCATCGAGCACGAAGCCGTCGTCGGCGCCTTCCACGCGCAGCGACACGCTTGCTTCGCGCACCGAGTCGAGCGTGAAGCGCTCGTCGAACAGACGCACGAACGGGCCGATCGAGCACGACGCGTTGTTGTCCTTGCACTTGCCGAGCAGCAGCGCCGAGCGCCCTTCGATGTCGCGCAGATTCACGTCGTTGCCGAGCGTCGCGCCGACGATCGTCCCTGCCGCGTTGACCGCGAGGACGATCTCCGGCTCCGGGTTGTTCCACACGGAAGCGGCCAGCAACCCGACCTGCGAGCCGAAGCCCACCGCCGACATCGGCTGCGATTTCGAGAACACTTCGGCATCGGGGCCGATACCGACTTCGAGGTACTGCGACCACGCTCCGCGCCGTTGCAGTTCCGCTTTCAAACGCATCGCCGCCTCGGAGCCCGGTTCGATCTTCGAGAGATCGGTGCCGATCATCTCGCTGATCGTCTCGCGCACCGCGAGCGCCTTCGCCGGGTCGCCGCCCGCCTGCTCTTCGATCACGCGCTCGACGAGGCTCACGGCGAACGTCACGCCGCATGCCTTGATCGCCTGCACGTCGCACGGTGCGAGCAGCGTGGGCGCCGTGCCGTTCGCGGCATCGGCCGTGGCGGCGATGAGCGCTTCGGCGCGGCCCAGCGATTCGCCGGGCGCGTTGCGCGCGACCTCGAGCAGATCGGCGCGGTCGAACAGATCGGCCGTGGTCGGCACCGTGCGCGTGATGTCGAACACCTCGCCGCGGCGCACCGCGACGACGCTCGGGCCCGTATTGGCGCCATCGCGGCGCCAGACGCGGCCCACGAGCAGCGCGTCGTCGAGATCGGCCGGCAGGCAGGCGGAAGCAGAAAGTGTGGTCATGTCGAATACCGTTCGTGTGGGTTGGATCGTGCGGATTCCTGATCGATCAGTGAGAGTGGCGCGGCTCGCCGCGCTCGGCGATCACCTTCAGATACAGCGTCGCGGGTTCGAGACAGCCGCCGGTCGAAAGCTGGCCGACGAACTGGCGATAGAGTTCCTGCCACGGCGTCTGCGACTGCGGCACGCTGAACTCGGCCGATTCGCGGCGGCGCGCGAGTTCGGCTTCGTCGATCAACACATCGACCTTGCGCGCATTCAGATCCACGCGGATGCGGTCGTTCGTTTTCAGCAGCGCAAGACCGCCGCCCACCGCCGCCTCAGGCGACATGTTCAAAATCGACGGACTCGCCGACGTGCCGCTCTGGCGTCCATCGCCCATGCACGGCAGCGAATCGATGCCGCGTTTCACGAGTTCCGCGGGCGCCGCCATGTTCACGACTTCTGCGCTGCCGGGATAACCGACCGTGCCGCAGCCGCGAATCACGAGGATGCAGTGCTCGTCGATCTCGAGCGCGGGATCGTTGATGCGCGCGCGATAGTCCTCGGGGCCGTCGAACACGATGGCGCGCGCCTCGAACACGTTTTCCGCACCGGGCTCGCTCAGATAGGTGCGCTGGAACGCTTCGCCCACGACCGACATCTTCATGATCGCGCTGTCGAAGAAGTTACCCGACAGCACGATAAAGCCCGCACCATGCTTGAGCGGTTCATCGTGCGGGCGGATCACGTCGCGGTCGGCGACGGGCGCGGTCGTTGCGATGTCACCGATCGTGCGGCCCGACACGGTCTGGCAGTCGCGATGCAGCAGCCCCGCTTCATCGAGTTGACGCAGGATCGCCGGAACACCACCCGCGCGATGGAAACTCTCGCCGAGATATTCGCCGGCCGGCATGCAGTTCGCGAGCAGCGGCACCTGTTCGCCGACGCGCTGCCAGTCCGCGAGACTCAGTTCGACGCCCATGTGACGCGCGATCGCGATCAGGTGTGGCGGGCAGTTCGTCGACGCGCCGAGCGCCGAAGCCACGACTATCGCGTTTTCGAACGCCGCGTGCGTCATGATCTTCGACGGACGCACGTCCTCGCGCACGAGATCGCAGATGCGCTTGCCCGTCATGTAGGCCATCTGCCCGCGCTCTTTATAAGCGGCCGGAATGCTCGCACAGCCGGGCAACGACATGCCGAGCGCTTCGGCGAGGCAGTTCATCGACAGCGCGGTGCCCATCGTGTTGCAGTGCCCGATCGAAGGCGACGAAGCCGTCGTCAGTTCCATGAAGCCTTCATAGTCGATCTCGCCCGCCGCGAGCAGATTGCGCGCGTGCCAGATCACGGTGCCCGAGCCGACACGCTTGCCGTTGTGCCAGCCGTCGAGCATCGGACCGCCCGAGAGCACGATGGCGGGCAGATCGACCGTGGCCGCCGCCATCAGGCAGGCGGGCGTGGTCTTGTCGCAGCCGGTCGTGAGCACGACGCCGTCGAGCGGGTAGCCGTGCAGGATTTCCACGAGCCCGAGGTACGCGAGATTGCGATCGAGCGCGGCGGTCGGGCGGCGGCTCTGCTCCGCCATCGGATGCACGGGAAACTCCATCGGAATTCCGCCCGCGTCGCGAATGCCCGCCTTGATGCGCTCGGCCAGCGCAATGTGATGACGATTGCACGGCGCGAGATCGCTGCCGGTCTGCGCGATGCCGATGATGGGACGGCCCGACTGCAGCTCTTCGCGAGTGAGGCCGTAGTTCATGAAGCGCTCGACGTACAGCGCGGTCATGTCCGCGTGCGACGGGTCGTCGAACCACTCCTGGCTGCGCAGTCTGCGCGGGGTTTGCGTCATGTCCAGTTCTCCAACGGGATCGGCCGGTTTCTGGCTTGCGTTACCGGTAACATCCAGCGATGGTAGCACGCCTTTTTATGCGACTCCAGCAGTTAACGACAGACGCGTACGTGCTTTAGGCGCTTTCGCGCGGCAATACCGTGTAATCGATGCGAACTTTCGCGGCGGCTTGCGCTTCACCGTTGGCGTTTTCGCGCGCCTCGAGTGCTGCGAGCAGCATTTCTCCGGCCCGGCGGCCGATGCCGAGCGCATCGACGGAAACCGTGGTGATCGACGGATGGCAGCACTCGCCCACTTCGAAGTTGCCGAACCCGGCCACGGCGATGTCGCCCGGCACCGCGAGTCCGCGACGCTGGCACTCCATGATCGCGCCGAACGCCGACATATCGCTTACGCACATTACGGCTTCGGTATCGGGCCAGCGCGCGAGCAATTCGGCGACAGCGGGGCCGCCATGGCTCATCGTCACGGGCGTGCCACCGAGGCGCACGACGCGCGGCTCGCCAAGCTCGAGCGCCTTCATCTCCTGCTGATACCCCTTCAGGCGATCGAGACCGCGCCGGTCCATATCGTCCGCGCCGCCGATGAAGCCGATCCGCCGATAGCCCTTGCCCGCGAGATAGCGCACCATCTCGCGCGAAGCCTTCGCGTTGGAGAAGCCCACGGCCATATCGACGGGATCGGTGGGCCAGTCCCACATTTCGACGACGGGCACGCCGGCGCGCTCTAGCAGCAGTTGCGTGGCCGGCGTGTGCTGCGCGCCGGTCAGCGCGACGGCGCGCGGCTGGTAGCGCAGCAACTGGCGCACCAGCCGCTCTTCGCGTTCGAGCGAATAATCAGTATCGCCAAGTAAAAGCTGCAGACCCTGCGATTCCAGCGCATCGGTGAGCCCCTGCACGGTGTCCGAGAAATTCGAACTCGACAGCGAGGGCACGAGCACCGCGACGAATTCCGAGCGCCCCGACGACAGCGCACCGGCCGTCGCATCGGCGACGTAGCCGAGTTCATCGATGGCACGCTGCACGCGCTCGCGCGTCGCCGTCGAGACACTGCCCCCGGCCAGCACGCGCGACACGGTCATCTTCGAGACGCCCGCTACCTGTGCAACATCGGACATGCGCGGCGGAGTGGATTTACTGGCGGCGGCGGGTTTGGCCATCGGCACGTCGGCAAGATAGGAAAAACGTAATGATAGCCTCATCGGCTCCCGCGCCAGTCAGGAGCCGGGCATGCGGCGGATTTACGGCCATTTATCGCGGCAGACGGATCCGGCACAACGCCTGCGGCTGCCCCGCCACCGGCGCGCGGAACGAGAACAGCGCACCGGCCAGCGGCTCCTGCGCGATTGCCTCGGCGCTCATCCCCTTGCGGGCCGTCGTCGCGTAGACCGTGCGCAGGTCGTCGCCCGCGAACGCGAGCTTCGTGACGTTCGGGCACGGAAATGCTACGCGGCCCACGCGGGTGCCGTCGGGCGCGTAACGCTCGATGCGGCGGCCGCCGAACACGGCGCTCCAGATGTAGCCATCCGCATCGACCGCGAGGCCGTCCGGGTGGCCCGGGTCCGCATGTTCGGCGAAGATCCGGCGGCCCGAGAGTTCGCCGTCGTCGGCGACGTCGAACGCGTAGATCAGGCGCTTGACCGTGTCGACGTGATAGAGCGTGCGGCCGTCCGGCGACATGGCCGGCCCGTTCGTGATCGCGTAGCCGCGATCCTGCACGCGCGGCACGCCCGCATCGTCCACGCGATAGAGCGCGCCGGTTTCGGCCGTTTCGCCATCGTCCATCGAGCCGAACCACAGACGGCCCTTCGCATCCACGTAGCCATCGTTCAGACGATTGCCGGGCTGGTCCGTTTCGACCGGAACGGACTCGACGAAACGGCCATCCTCGGGCGTGAAGCGATAGAGGCCGCCGCGCACGCCGGCGAGCATTGCGCCTTCCTCGAGCGGTACGACGAAGCCCACCTGCTCGGGCGCGTCCCAGCTACTGCGCGCGCCGCTGTCGACGTTGAGCCGATGCACGCGGCGCTGCTTGATATCGACGAAGTAGACCGAGCGCTCGCGCGCGACCCAGATGACGCCCTCGCCGAGCGTCGCCTGGACGTCCCACACGCAAACCGGTGCGATGTCGTTCATAGGCCGTACCATCCCGCGTCGACGAAGTAGTCGCGGCCCGTGCAGCGCGAAGCGTCGTCGGAGGCGAGGAACAGCACCATGCGCGCGACGTGCTCCGGATCGATGCGCTCGTGCAGACATTGCTGGCCGACGAGTTCCGCCTCGCTCTCGGGCGACTGCCACAGCGCCATCTGACGCGGCGTGCGTATCGCGCCGGGGATCACGCAGTTCAC
>Ga0131853_10023662_pt1 | contig 11089 bp, 12 predicted proteins | sample TergutLab28metaG_FD_92764 | JGI IMG/M metagenome (GOLD analysis project Ga0131853, IMG submission 92764) | Labiotermes labralis P1 segment gut microbial communities from Petit-Saut dam, French Guiana - Lab288 P1 (version 2) (version 2) | ecosystem: Host-associated > Arthropoda: Insects >...
GAAAGATTCAAGGTATCTCAAGATAGGGTGGCAAATATACTTTAACATGGTAGAGGAAATGCGACATTTTCACTGTCCCATTTCCCCCTTTTACCCATGACATTTTCATTGTCTCTTGACAGGTGTTTTATATAACGATAATGCTTGCGCTACCTATACGGATAATTATTCGGCGTTTTAGACTGGAATTCTTTTAGCCGCGTAATCTTGTCCTCTCCGTTGAAATTTACTATTGAAACGCCGTCGAACCAATCGATACTTCCGCTGTTTTTCCATTTGAAATACCACTCGCAGATGCAAATGTCCCCGATGTGGAAAAAAGCCTTAATATCCCATTCCAAAACGTCGCTTTCTTTGTTCCAATCAGTGAACCACGCCGCAATTTGCTCTGCGCCTCTGTACGCCGGGCCCCAGGATTCGATGTAATGGACATTGTCGGCGAAAGAGCCCAGAAAAAGAGAAATGTCCTTTACTATCCACGCTCGAAAGCAATTTTTTATCGCCAGCTCCCTCTTATCCAAGCTGCTCACCTCTGAATATAAATTTTCTGCTTGCAATCCGCTATTTTGATACTCCGGCAATACCGCAGCTTATGAACAAGCAGATGTTCATCTCGCTGCCTCCTATTCATGGCCTATAATCAGTAAAATTGTTGCTGCTGCGAACAGCGCGGCGATCAACAGCCATTTCCAATACATTCGTTTTGTTTCTGCTGGGTCATTTTCTATGAATTGTTCATTTTTTTGCGGTGTACAATCTGCGTCACCGGAGGGGCCGCCTTCCGCGTCAGGCTCATCTGCTTTTATGACGGATAAAGTCCAAGAGTAGATAAAATATCTTATCAGACATGCCGCCAGCACCAAACCCAGAACATATCTGAATTCGTATTCCGATAACTGCATTGAGCGCGCTCCTTTTGGTTACATTAAATTATAGGTGAAAAATGCAAATGAAAAACGCGAACGAAAACATGAAAAACTTAGTTTTGCCGCCGCGCAATCATATCATAGAGGGCGGTATATAACGTGTACAGAAGCGGAAAATTCCCGCCTATTATTGAAGAATATCTGTGGCGCAAGCATGATTCGAGTTAAAATTAGGAAAATGCTTTTCTGTGCCTGAATTACAGCGTAAAGATGATAGAATGTCGATACCGAAAGCGTACCCAGTATTCAATCTAATAATGAGGAGGAAGCAGACATGGGCTCTGGTTATTCTTGCTCGTTTTTCCAATAGTCGCAGGTAAACAATTCAAAAATAAAAAATCTGTCAGGGGGTTAGTCTATGGAAACTATGGAACTTATGGAAATGTCCGAAATACTGGCGATAGTAAACGCGCCTATTTTTTGGGTGCTCTGCGGATTGCTGGTTTTTTGGGTTTTGATTCAGGCCACATTGTTTATTCGGTTGAGCTTCAAGGAAGCTGATCTCATAGGGTATCCGCGCCAAAAACTCAAAACCGCAATTATTAACGGGGCTGTTACGGCAGTTGGGCCTGCGCTTGCGAGCGTGGCCGTTATGATAAGCGTGATATCGGTTCTCGGCGGCCCTATAAGCTGGCACCGCCTCTCGGTTATTGGTGCACCGCAGACAGACCTTGCGGCCGCTACCATCGGCGCTCAGGCTCTGGGTTTTGAAACACTTGGCGGAGCGGGCGGGTTTAACCTTGAAGGCGTGGCAATAGCCCTGCTTATCATGACAATAAACGGATGCGGCTGGCTGCTGGTTACGACAATTTTTACATCGAAATTAGATACTCTGAGGGTTAAGCTTTCTGGAGGCGACATGACCTGGCTGATGCTCCTGTCTGCCGCTGCGTCTATCGGCCTGTTTGGCAACTTCGCGGCAATCCGCGTAGTTATGGGCACAGACCATATGGTTGGAGTTGCAACGGCCTTCGCTACGCAGTTCATAATCGACAAATACGTCGCGCCACAAATGCCTGCGATAAAGGGCTACGCCATATCAATTGCGCTGGTAGTCGGCATATTCTGCGCTGCAATGGTTGGGGCCGTTTCTTAGCCTGCTTTGCACTATCGCGAACACAAATATCAGGGTAATCATATATAAAATTTTGTTCATAAAAGAGCCGACGGCTCTAGGGAGGGACTTGAAATGCAAGATCTTCACGCAAATTGGAACAGATCTGTCAACAATATCGGCAGATTCACAATGATTGTAGCGATTATTTTATGCTTCATACCATTTTTATATCTGGTCATGGCTTATGACGCAATGCCTCCGATGGATGCGATAATCCTCGGTACTATTGGGGTGTGGTCAGTGTTCGGCGTGGTTTATTTTGTTGAGCCGCTGTCCTTCTTTCCCACCCTTGGAACAGCCGGAACATACATGAGCTTTCTTGCGGGCACCATCGGGCAAATGAGAGTTCCTGCGGCACGGGTGGCAAAGGACGTGGCTGGCGTCGAAGACGGCACGCACGAGGCCGAGCTGGTGGCGATATGCGGCATTGCCGGTTCTATTTACCTCAGCGTTGGAATGGTTACTCTGACGGCGGTTGCCGGCACTCTTATACTGGCGCTTCTGCCGGAAGCCATTCTCGCCGCTATTTCCAATTACGTGCTGGCGGCTATTTTCGGCGCGGTGCTGGCAATGTTCGCCAAAGGCAGGCTCAATATCGCTATACCTGCTTTCGCGTTTGCGCTCTTTTTTAACCTTTTCATAACCAACTTTCCCGTGCCTGTGCTTCTCACCAGGTTCAATATGCTTATAAATGTCGTTGCCGGTATAGTTATCGCACGCATAATGTACAACAAGGGGCTGGCGAAGTAATTTGGAATTCGTCATATTGTATTTTTTTGTGCTGCTGGTGCTGGTTGTTTTTATTGTGGTGCTTCCAGCCAGAAATAGGCGTAGGCAGCATCAAGAATTGCTGAAAGCAATCGTGCCCGGAGATACCGTTGTCACTATAGGTGGAATAGTTGCCACGGTGGTCGCAAGGGAAGAAAACACTTTTGTCCTGCAGCTTAACGAAAACAGCGACAGTCGTATGAGTGTGTTGATTTCTGCCATACAGGGAGCCTCGCAAAACGCACAAAAAACGCAGGGTAAGTGACTGTGCTCGAAAGGGGGCAGCAGCTTGATTATTAACAAAGAACGCCTTCGGCGCAGGATAGACGCCATTAACGAAGCAGGCCGCGACCAGCAGGGAGGTTACACTCGCCTTGCGTTCAGCGAGCAGGATCGCGAAGCTCGCCGTCTGGTGGAGGAAATGATGCGGGAAGCTGGCCTGGAAGTAGAGCATGACGCCGCTGCTAATATTCTGGGCTCTTACAAATGCGGCGATTTGCCTGGGTACGTCGCGACGGGCTCTCACATAGACACCGTGCGCAATGGCGGCCCTTTTGACGGGCTGCTGGGATCTGTTGCGGCTATTGAGGCGCTCCAATGCGCCAGAGAGCAGGGGGTGCCGCTTAAACGTCCGCTTCGCGCTATTGTATTCGCTGACGAGGAAGGCGCGCGTTTTGGCTCCGGCCTTATCGGAAGTAAGTCAATCGCGGGAATACCGCTTCCGCAGCCTCTGAAATCCTATTCCGACCGAGATGGCGTCCGCCTGGTGGATGCGCTGCAGGCCATCGGCATAGTGCCGGACAAAGTGCTGAACGCTGCGGCCCCAAAAGGTACATACAGCGCGTTTCTGGAGCTTCACATAGAACAGAGCGCCGTGCTGGAACAGCAGCGCAAGCAGATTGGAATTGTAAGCGGTATAAAGGGCGTGTACTGGATGCGGGGAAGTTTTACGGGGGAAGCCAACCACGCTGGCGGTACGCCTATGAACATGCGGCACGACGCGCTTGCCGCCGCTTCAAAGCTCGTTACGGAAATATACCGCATCGGCTGCGAGCTGGGCAACGAATTTGTAGCCACCGTTGGTGTGCTTAAAATTACTCCGGGCGGAATCAATACAATCCCCGGCCATGTGGAATATACCGTGGACGTCCGCGACCTTGACATGGTTCGCAGAAGCGAAGGCATACGCCGGATATCAGAGGCGGCAGAAAAAGCCGCTGCGTTTTACCGCGTATCTCATGAAAATAGCTGTATCAAAGACGAAGCCAGTTGCAACATGGACCCATCCATAATGGGTATACTGGAGGAAATCTGCAAGGACAATCAGACAGATTACATGATTCTTCCAAGCGGGCCATTCCACGATACTTTGCCAATGGCTTCCCTCTGCAAAACTGGCATGATATTTGTGCCTAGCATCGGAGGGGTCAGTCATTCACCAAAGGAAAACACCAACTGGGAAGACATTTACAAAGGCACGGAAATTCTATATCACGCGCTGATTCGATTGGCACAGCAGGACGAATAAAGGAGGAATTGCTATGGACATCAAAAAATTAGCCGAAGGTATGCAGGAGCAGGTTGTAAAGTGGAGAAGAGACCTTCATCAAATTCCGGAAATAGGCAATGAACTGCCTCAAACGTCGAAATATGTGCAGGCTCGCCTGAACGAAATGGGCATTCCATTTGTCACTATGGTAAACGGCTCCGGCATAGTCGCGACGATTGTCGGCGGCGCGGGAAAAACCATCGCTTTGCGCGCCGATATGGACGCGCTTCCCATCGCCGAAGACGCGCCGGTAGATTTTAAATCGACAAACGGAAAGATGCACGCATGCGGGCACGACGCGCATACGGCAATGCTGCTTGGTGCAGCAAAGGTGCTTAACGACAACAAGGCTGGAATAAAGGGAACCGTAAAGTTACTATTCCAGCCAGGCGAAGAAGCTCCGGGCGGCGCAAAACCGATGATTGCGGAAGGGTGCCTGAAGGGCGTTGACGCTATTTTCGGGGCGCACATAGGCTGTCTGTTCGCCAATATCAAAGAATCGGGTAAAATTCTCGTTTCCCACGGCAACGCAATGGCATGCAGAGACGTATTTAAGATTAAAATTATCGGGCGCGGCGGGCACGGCGCATGGCCGGAAAACTGCATTGACCCGGTGGCAGTCGCGGCACAGGTAATCAACGGAATTTACATGATTAAGGCGCGCGAAATCGCTGCCCTTGCGCCTTCTGTCATTTCCATCTGCATGGTACACGGCGGAACCGCAAATAACATTATCCCTCAGGCAGTTGAACTGGAAGGCTCTACCCGTGCTGTTGACCCAAAAACCCGCGAATTGATAGCCTCAAGGATTGAGCAGGTACTCAAAAACACCTGCGCATCCTACGGCGCTACATACGAGTTTAACTTTGAATGGGATTACGACATCACCACGAACAACCCGGAGATGGCAGATTTAGTAATAAAAGCGGCAAACGACCTGGGAATGGGCGGCGATGTCGTTGCGCAGCCCAGCCCGCTTATGGGGTCGGAGGATATGTCGTTCTTCTTGAACGAAGTTCCCGGCGCGTACTATTTCCTGACGTCGGTGGCGCAGCAGGATGGCATGGTATACGGTCATCACAACACAAAATTCATGCTTGACGAAAGCGTATTCTCAAAAGGCGTGGCCCTATTCCTGCAAATCACTTCTAACTATCTGGACTCCAAGTAGGCGCTGGAGGTTTGTTTTTAACCGCTCTGCCGTGCCGCGCTGGTACGGCAGAGCGGTTTTTTTGTGCGGAAAACGGGACGCTATTTTCACAGGCGTACTATTTTTGCTCTAACTGCTGGCACTATCTGGATTGCGCTGGCACGCGCTTATTGAAATTTTATAAATCTCGTAATATACTCAGATGGATTGCTGAATTCCACGCTCGTAGATACGCTCGACGAAATTTTGAGCAATAAGGAGAGGTGCGGGTGCACAAGTTTATCTTTAAAAGATTGTGGATGATGTTCCCCGTAATTATTGGCGTAATTTTCGTAGTGTTTACGCTTACATATATTACTGACGGTTGCCCTGCTACTATGATGATGGGCGAATCTGCCGCGCCGGAAGATCTTGCGGCTGTTCGCGCCGAGTTGGGGCTGGACGATCCGTTTCTTGTTCAATTTGTAAGATACGTGACAAACGTGGCGCGGCTCGACCTCGGAACTTCATTTGCGTCGCGCAGGCCGGTGTTCAATGAAATAATCGCGCGTTTTCCCACGACAATACATCTATCGCTAATGAGCGTCATTATCGCCATACTACTTGGCGTGCCACTCGGAATTTTGAGCGCAACAAAGCAATATACTATATTTGACAATGGGGCTACTATCGTTGGCCTTCTGGGAGTTTCTATACCTACCTTCTGGTTGGGAATGATGTTCATTCTGCTTTTTTCAGTGCAGCTTGGCTGGTTTCCCTCGTCGGGATTTGGAACGCCTATGCACTGGGTGCTGCCATCTTTAACTATTGGAGTTGCGCCCATGGCAGTCATAATGCGCATGACCCGTTCCAGTATGCTTGAGGTTATCCGTCAGGACTATATCCGTACTGCCAGAGCAAAAGGCCAAAAAGAGAGCAATGTAATATTTAACCACGCCTTAAAAAACGCGCTGATCCCAGTAATTACTGTGATTGGTCTACAGTTTGGATTGCAGCTCGGTGGAGCAATACTCACCGAGTCGATCTTCTCTATATCAGGGCTTGGCCGCTTGATGATTGACTCTATCGCCAGGCGCGATTTTCCGATTATCCAGGGCGGAGTGCTACTGGTAGCTCTGATGTTCAGCTTCGTTAATCTGCTGGTAGACATACTTTACGCGTATGTTGACCCAAGAATAAGATCCCAGTATAAGTAGGAGGTATCTGTGTGCCAAACGACAGAATAGCCTTGGAGAAAGCTCAGGCAGGCAATGTTTCCGAGCCAGCGCCGCCCAAAAAACGCAGCCAGATGCGCGATGTTTGGAGGCGTTTCAGTAGAAGCAAAACCGCCATGCTGGGTCTCTTTATAATGGTGATATTGGTTATGCTTGCCATTTTCGCGGACGTCATAGCTCCTGGCGATGCCCGCAACCCCGGGTACGCCATCCAGAATCTTCGTAATACATTCCAGCCTCCCAGTTGGGAACATCCATTCGGCACCGACAACTTCGGGCGCGATGTGTTTGCCAGAGTTGTCCACGGCTCAAGGATATCTTTGCAAATCGGTTTCCTGGTTGTAACTGTGTCCATGGTCGTGGGTGTTGCGCTTGGCGCGATGGCGGGCTTCTATTCAGGAATTGTTGATAATTTTATAATGCGCTTTGTTGACATACTACTTGCCATTCCGAATATGGTGCTGGCCATAGCTATTGCCTCAGCTCTTGGGCCGGGTTTGACCAGCGTCATGATTGCGGTCTGCATTACAGCCATACCGGCTTACGCCCGGATTGTGCGCGCATCTGTGCTCAGTTTGCGCGAACAGGAGTTCATCGAAGCTGCGCGCTCCATAGGCGCCGGAGATTTTCGCATCATCACAAAGCATGTGCTGTCAAACTGTACGGCTCCGATTATTGTCCAGGCCACTATGGGCATGGCTAACGCTATCTCATTGGCGGCGGCGCTCAGTTTCATCGGCATCGGTATACAGCCGCCGCTGCCGGAGTGGGGGGCAATGCTTTCCGAAAGCCGCAGGTTCATCCGCGACCACTGGCATATGGTAGTGTTTCCGGGCGTTGCAATAGCTTCTATAATCTATGGGCTTAACATGATGGGCGACGGGCTGCGCGATGCTTTCGATCCGCGCCTGAAAAAATAGCGTCAGCTTTTTAGCTGTTCTGACTTTGAGCCTTTTATTTTAATTTGGTATGAGGTGGCGGCGTGTCGGAAAACACATATAAAACCAGCGGTAATTCTTTGCTGGACATTAAAGACCTTAATATTCACTATATAACCGAGGACGGAGTTGTACGAGCCGTAAACGGCCTAAATTTGTCGCTCAAACGCGGCGAGACCATCGGGCTTGTAGGCGAAACAGGGGCGGGCAAGACTACGACCGCCCTTGGAATAATGCGGCTTGTGCCTGACCCTCCGGGCAAAATAACTGGCGGCGAGATAAATTTCGCAGGCGAGAATCTCGTTCAGAAATCCGAGTCCGCGATGAGGGCGATTCGCGGAAAAAAGATATCCATGATTTTCCAGGACCCAATGACAAGCCTTAACCCGGTTATTCCCGTGCGCGACCAGATTGCCGAGGTCATACTGCTCCACGAAAATATAACAGCCGCAGAGTCTCTGAAAAAAGCCGAGGAAATGCTGCTCATGGTCGGTATACGTGCTGAACGCGCTAAAGATTTTCCGCATCAATTTTCAGGAGGAATGCGTCAAAGAGTAGTTATCGCGATAGCTCTGGCGTGTAATCCTGAGCTGCTCATTGCGGACGAGCCTACGACAGCTCTGGACGTTACGATACAGGCGCAGGTTCTTGAGCTTATGAAAAATTTAAAGCGCGATTTTAACACGTCGATGATTATGATAACTCACGACTTGGGTATAGTCGCGGACATTTGCGACAAGGTTGCGATTATGTATGCCGGCAGTGTTGTCGAGATTGCCGACAAAAACGACCTCTTCAAAAAACCCAGGCACCCTTACACAATTGGCCTTTTTAACTCAATACCGGACATAGAGAAGGACGTGGAGCGCCTCATGACAATCAAGGGTTATATACCCGACCCGATAAATCTGCCGCCCGGCTGCCCGTTTCACCCTCGCTGCGACGCGGCAGGACTGGAGTGCTCCAAGAAAGAGCCTGTGAACGTCAATGTTGGCGAAGGCCACTTTGTCAAGTGCTTGCAGTATTCTGATTCTCCCAAGTCTAGCCGAGGGGGTGAGTGATTTGCCGGATGTATTGATGGAAGTTAGAAATTTAAAGAAATACTTCATGACCAAGCGCGGCCCCCTGCACGCCGTGGATGGTATCAATTTCTCGATAAACCGGGGCGAGACGCTCGGCCTTGTGGGGGAGTCCGGCTGCGGAAAATCCACTACAGGAAGGGTTGTCTTGAGGCTTATTGACGCGACTCACGGCGAAATAATTTTTAACGGCGAAAACATATTAAAGTACGACAAGAACAAGATGCGCCACTTTCGGGAAAACGCGCAGATCGTTTTTCAGGATCCTTTCGCGTCGCTGAACCCGCGTATGACCGTCTCGGAAACTATCGGTGAACCTCTCATAATAAACAAAAAAACGTCGTCGAGCCAAGACCTTCGCAGGCAAGTTCTTAAGATAATGGACACCGTTGGCCTTGCTGCGCGCCTCGAAAACGTCTATCCCCACGAGCTTGACGGAGGCAGGCGGCAGCGCATCGGTATAGCCCGCGCTCTGGCGCTCAAACCGTCATTCATAGTGCAGGACGAGCCTGTTTCCGCACTCGACGTTTCTATTCGGGCTCAAATTTTGAACCTCATGGACGAGCTCCAGAAGGAAATGAAGCTTACCTACCTTTTCATATCGCACGATTTAGGCGTCATTAAACACATGAGCACCAATATCGCAATTATGTATCTCGGCAAAATCGTTGAAATGTCGGATTATGCCTCGGTCTTTAAGAACCCCCTGCATCCTTACACGCGGGCGCTTTTAAGCGCAATTCCCATCCCAAGCGTGGATGCTAGGCGCGAGCGCATAATTCTGGAAGGCGACGTGCCAAGCCCCATAAGCCCGCCTCCGGGTTGTCGTTTCTACAGCAGGTGCTTTGAGCGTCAGGATATTTGCAAGGATAAAGACCCTGAGCTTGTTCAATATTCAAAAACCAGGCAGGTCGCGTGTCATCTGATTAAGCCTGAAAAGTCCGCGTAAATCCATATCAGCGTAACTCATCGTGACAGCCAAAAAAACTGTGCTCACATCAGCACAACTTGTAGCGGCAGTAACGGGTTTAGCCATAATTTATGGATTTACCACGCATGGAACCTTTACTTACGCTTACGCGTTTATCACGAACTTTTGGGTGGGCGTTATAATTCTCATAAGCGGCTTGTTAGTGCTTATTACGCCTACTTTTTTGCTGATGAAAAAGAGCCGCTTGATTGACCACACTACATACGGCGAAAGGTTTATGGAGGAGTGCGAATATAAGCGCGTTCAGGCCAATGAACTTATCTGCATCGGCATATACAGTATTTCGATAACCGCCGTTGTGCAGCTTATTGTGTGGCTTATGTTTGGCAATTAGAGCCACCGGCTCTTTTATAGGGAAAAATTATGCGTAACCACCTGACTTTTCAGCAGGTTTCTATAAACAAACAAGGAGAGAAAGCAAATGAAGTCGGTTCTCTGTTATACTAACCAGTTTTTTGGCCAGATCGGTGGCGAGGATCAGGCCGGTATTCCTCCGCTCGTCCGAACCGGCGCAGTGGGGACGCCTGCTCTGATTGGAGAAACACTGAATGCGAAGATCGAAGCCACCATTATTTGCGGCGACAATTATTCCGTGGAGCATATGGACGAGCTCCGCTCATTTGTCCGACGCGAGGTTGAGCGCGTGCGCCCAGATCTTTTCATAGCCGGGCCGGCCTTTAACGCCGGACGTTTTGGCGTGGCCTGCGGCGATCTGTGCGCGTTCGTTGGTGAGGCATTCGGGATCCCGACCGTTACGGGCATGTACCAGGAAAACCCTGCGGTTGAGCTTTACAGAGCTAAAACTTACATGATTAAAACGGAAAAATCTGCGGCTGGCATGAAAAAAGCGATTGAGGCAATGGTTTTTCTCAGCAATAAGCTGTTGCACGGGGACAGCGTCGGGCTGCCTTTCGAGGAGGGGCTCATCCCTAAAGGGATACGGGTAAATGTCTTCAAAGAGAAAACCGGCGCAGAACGCGCGGTGGATATGTTGATGGATAAACTTGCCGGAAAACCATTTAAATCCGAGATACCAATTCCGGTCTATAAAACTGTTACACCGGCGAAGGGTATTTCCGACATTAAAAAAGCCAGAGTCGCTATTTTGACGTCCGGCGGTGTTGTGGCCAAAGGAAACCCCGACCGGATGCCTGCCGCTACGGCTAAATTTTTCAAGGCGTACAGTATTTCAGGCATGGACAGGCTTACCCCGGAGGAATTTGAATCGGTGCACGCAGGTTATGACCCGGTTTATGTCAACAAAAACCCAAACCGGGTTGTGCCGGTCGATTTGATGAAAGAGCTGTGTGATAAAGGCGAGATCGGCAGTCTTTACGAAAAACTCATTACGACAACC
>Ga0131853_10023663_pt1 | contig 11088 bp, 8 predicted proteins | sample TergutLab28metaG_FD_92764 | JGI IMG/M metagenome (GOLD analysis project Ga0131853, IMG submission 92764) | Labiotermes labralis P1 segment gut microbial communities from Petit-Saut dam, French Guiana - Lab288 P1 (version 2) (version 2) | ecosystem: Host-associated > Arthropoda: Insects >...
GACCCGTTGCGCTGACCACGTGACACCCCTCTATCCGCAAAAGTTGGCACTAACTTCGCCGACCGGCGGCGGCCGCTCTGTTGGTATAGTTCGCGTGCGGACTAAGGCCACGGAGTTTGTTTTTTGTTTGTTTGTTTCTTATTCGCCGAATTGAGCACGCAGAGCGGGCAGCATTAGGGAGGAGCGACGTCGGCCTATCTGCGGAGAGCATGTCGATAAAAATGTTCTTGTATGTTCGCCGATGCACCCTGTAACGGAAGGGTCTTCTCCGGTAGAGGGTCAGTTATATGTTAGTGATAGGATGGATCATCCCCGTTGGTGTAACAATCATAATGTGTATCGATTTACAGCTCTTGTATGATGCCCTTAGGCCTTATTGCAGTTGACTTTACCTTTACACATTGCATATACATTTTTTATGTATTTTTTAATGTTATAAAGTGAAGATCTACCTCATGACACTTAGTTTCTGTTGATATTCGTGTTCTTGTACATTTGGTCTGATGATGACCGATATACGAGGTCGAAACTAGTAGCTAGACGATTAATTGATCGCAACGAGTGTGTGATTGGAAATGTCATTACACATTATTGTATGTTCACGCTGGGAAACATATTCCCTTATTCATGCATAACGAGTAAAGTTCGACCCTTTGTCTTGTGTCCGTCCTTCGCAGCATGATTACTTCGTTTTTATAATGCCGAAACGATTACGTCCATGTCTTGCCTCGTTGCGTTGTGCTGTCTCACAGTTCGTTCGGCCTAGGGCAACAATTTTGAGTGTCATTAAATTCCACGGCCATCATTATGGAGAAATAGCTGGAGTCCAAGTTTTTGTCGAGTTGTTAAAATGCAATTCATCCACGACGTAATGCTTCGAATTTGCGTTCCTTGAACACGACAAAATAGATAAAATTGATGCAATTCATGAGTAGATGTGAAGCACATTCATGCCGAATCCCACTTTACGTATGGTTAAATTCGGATTCCCCCCCCCCCCCGAGAGATGCGGTACTGGCGTAAAAGTGCGACAAACGAACACTCAGTAGATAGGTAGTAAGAAATTGTGGAATCTTAGATTTGCCCTGCAGTTACAGAAGTGTCACAGTTGCGTCCGTTGATGGTGAGTTTTGACTCCAGATACTTTGGCAAGCAGCGAATTGTGGGGTACGATTATTCTTGCAATAGGTGACTTGTTATTGGTCAGCTGGAATATATTCATAACTTGCCTAGTAATGGTTCCATTTTAGCACAGTTTACGATCAAGTTAGACAACATTCGCTTCTGTGTGTGTGTGTGTGTATTTGGGGATTGTGCTTTTTGTGAGAGAGAAGGAGAGAGAGAGAAAGGAAGGGGATCGACCAAATCAACACGGTCTGGCAAACTGGACCGCCTTTTTCATGCAACTTGGCTTATTAACGAGTCGTTGAATAGTGCAGGTCCAAAATTGGGTAATGTTTTTGGTCGCCACGTTTTCGCCGTTGTTGATCGAAATGTGATTATATGACCTGTGTGGTGATGTGCGTCATAGGGTTATTATCGGTTGGTGACTTGTAAATATTGATTATCTTTATCGTCGGCCTTCAGTTACTGATATTGTGAAAAAAGAATATTTCATTTTCCATTTAATGTCCTGACAATATTCTGAATTTCAGTATATGACCTCATTTCTTGTGAACAGATGTTAATAAGTTGTAGTCTCTCTCCTCTCCTCTCTCCTATGGCGCGTTGGCGCGTATTCGGGTCATGGCCTCCACAATTTTCTTCCCTCAATTCTGTTTTATGCCGTCGAATTCCATTTTCGTATATGGAGCAGGACTGCGTCTTTCTGTATGGTATCAGTCCCATCTGCTACGTGGTCTTCTTACTGACTTTTTCCTTCGAAACTTCTTCCTAAAATCTTCTTTTGGATGCAGTAGTCTTCCATCTTTATAGCGTGACCAGCCCACTTGAATCTCTTTATCCGAATGTAAGTTGTAATATTTAGACATGATTAGACATACTTGACGAGTCTAGAGGAATATGCACGAGAGGATGTAAAAGTGTTTATAAATCCTTTGGTTCACCTGTGGAACTAAACTAAACACAAGTTGATTACTTGTTCACATAGTTCTTGACAACTTGAGTGGGTGATTCGCTGTCAGAGCGGTTTAGAGACTGCCTTGGGTAACCGCTACAGTCATGTATGTTCATGCACTGTTGCATGATCCACTTTCGCTGGAACTGCCGTGTGAGGAATACATAAGGATATCTGGGCGTCAGGATTAAAGAAAGAGTTGGGATTTACGGGATAGTAAGTAACCTTCACGTTGTTTGTGTTCTTATCCACAACAGTCAATAAGAATGGTAGACACATGTAAGAAACCCAGTAATATCTTTCAAATCGGACGTCTCTTCGTGTTCATTGGGCTCAGACGTAGCAGAAAATGTTTTTGGTAGTAAAACACGATTCCTGACTGGCAGAAAGGTAATAGTTTTTGGGTGCTAATGGTTCGCTGGCTGTCGGAAGTCTAATAACAGATTCTCTTTATATTCGTGTTATTGTTCTGTTCATACAACCTCATGTTTGTTAAATTACAGTGTGCTAAGCCGAGAAAGCTGCTTTGTGGTTATAATTTTGAATAACGTCATTGTGGGTTGGTTCTTGGTGCATGTATTATCTACCAAGCCCGATCCCCGTACCTAGGATATGAGAACTGTTGCTGAAGAAATGCCATTTCTGACACTTCCTTCTCGTGTAATGTTTGATAGTGAAATATATCCCTGTTACGTTAAGCTGCAGAACAACCGGAGAAATAAGATTATTTTCTTCATTGGCTGATTAAATTTGTCTTTAAGAAAAGTCACCAGGTTCTTTCGAAAAAAAAAACTCTTCCTGTATCATGTTGCAGTGTGATGCACCTGTTTGCGTTACCATGTCTAACTGTAGTAGATATATTCTCCTAATGTAACTGGTAAATATTTCTGGAGTATTATCCAATGTTATCGTTAAACTTTTTTTTTTTTCAAATTAAAGTGATGTTTCTGGGGAAAATTGCATCACGGTACACATTATTCTGATTGGACTGTAGATTTTAGTTCACTGAGGACTTCGATTTCCTCTGAGACAAGAAAATGTATTTGAACTGATAATTTTTGGAGGTTTCAGAATCTCCACTGGCTTGTATGATGGTCGGATGGGGTAATCTGTTATGTTAAACATACTGTTCACTAGTAACGGCTTAGGTAATATTTGCTTGAAACAATATTTTCAAGAATTTTCGGTTTCGACGGGCCATGGCAGTCCTTGCAGTCACTTCTTGAAGTGTTGGTGCGTAGGAGGATTGTGGATCGAAAGTGCTGTGCAATGGCTGAGTGGCCTTATTCCTTTCAGCATATGCTTGATTGTGATGTGCTGTTCATGCATACTTGCTTTACCTTACTGGCTACAAACAGGATTCAGTTTTTATGGCTGAATGCAGTCAGTTTTGATAACCCTACCTCCATTTCGAGATGTTGATTGAGAATGACCTTACATCTGCAGTTTCTTTACGTGATATCAGTTTCTTTAGATCGCTGAAGTGTCTTTTGTTTGTAATTTTTTTTTTTATTTTCTTTGGCCTTAATGACTGCAGGCTGGTTTATTTTAAGTGGCATCTCTCTGCTGACGTCGGTAATCGGTGCAGACACTTTATGTCGTTTTTATTACGCACTTCGTCCGTCCTTGTCGGGCAAGGAAGAACACCGGTCCTCCTTGGTACGGTACAGTGCTCCTCCAGTTGTTCGTTTATGTGCTTCATTGTTAAGCATTACGCCATAACAAGAAACGTTGCGGGCACGATTGCAGATCTTCAATAACTGAGTACACTGGGCTGAAGTATGCATTACGTCATCATCAGGTCATGACCAAATAATCATCTGCGTAACCTCTGCACTTGGATGCCAGTTCATTTTGAATGAACAGACTAAATGGATGAAGTGCCTCATGAATAAAGCATTCCTCTAGCCGGTGCTTAGGGAAGTCCCACAGCTGGTAGCTCGAGGGGAAGGAAGCACGAGGGCTATAATTGTTCCCTATTAATGGCTTCTGCAAGACACGCTTCGCATGCTGAGGGGCCGATGATGTCACTCTGAAGCACTCCTAGCAGGCTTCTGGTGAACTTCTGCCTCAGAAATCGTTTAAGTGTGTATAGCTGTAGATTTTAACTGACAGCAGTGCCAGTTATTCGTTCGTGGATTTTTTTATGTGCACCACACTGAAAATTGTATTTGCTTATGACAGTCGTATTAGTTCTGATACTCTGTATTTCTGTTTACAATAAACTGCTGAAAATGGGGCGATGAACCCAGAAGAATTTAAGCTGCCACGGCGGATATGTGCATCCACTTCATATTTTATTCGATTTGTTTTAAACCTGTCATTGAAGTGCACCCTTCAGTCTGTGCTCGGGAGGGAGGCGTTCTCTCTATAAGCTCTGTTGCTGAAGCAAACCCTTCGTGATAGATTGTGGGTTTTATGGAAAGTGACTTCTGTTCTTTCTTATTTGGAGATTTTGTGAGAATTAAGAGAATATAATTCCAAAATAAACACCAACAAGATGACACTTATGGACTATCCTTTATTTCACGGTTAGTCGTCCTTTACACTACATGTTTCGAGCTTCAGGGAGCTCATCATCAGGAGTTCACTTTTTCCTACACTGTACAGGCAGTCTCTGGCATACTGTATAATCTTTTGCTGTATTCCACCCGTTCTCCTAAAGTCGGGAACAGAACACGTAGGAGAACGGGTGGAGTACAGCAAAAGATTGTACAGTATGCCAGAGACTGCCTGTACAGTAAAAAAGTGAACTCCTGATGATGAGCTCCCTGAAGCTCGAAACATGTAGAGTAAAGGACGACTAACCGTAAAATAAAGGATAGTCCATAAGTGTCATCTTGTTAGTGTTTATTTTGGAACAACTGTAACGATGCACGGAACAATGAATGTAAAATTTAAGAGAATATACTCCGTGGCTCCCGATTTTGGGTAGTATATTCACTCGCTGCCTTGAATGTGAAGAGAGTTGTCTCTTTCGAAAATCGCCGTGATGTATGTGCGGATGCTTGCTTACGTTAAGACATTTCCGCTGCCGTAACGTAGGAGTACGTGCACCGAATGACGCTGAGCCGGGCTGTATGAAACTCCCGTTTGTATTTTATCTTAGTAATTAACCAACTTGATGCACATGGCGCTCGAAACATGTAGAGGCATGAAGGATGATTACTGTAAAACAAAAATTTTGTGAATCAAGTTGGTTAATTACTAAGATGAATATACTGAGATGCACGGTCAGCAAAACATCAAAATCCCGTTTGTAAGTCCAATGCCGAGTTCCATGAAAATCTGACAGCGGCTTAGTCGCCGTTACTGTGCCAAGGACGAACATATCTATGTGCGTGGCTTCTGTAAGACTTTTTTTTTCTATTTAGCAAAGAATGCGTATAACTAAAACATTATATTCGGGCTGATTTTTCCGCGACTTATACGAGAAGCCAGTTTGGGCTAGCTTCCGGGCCACTTTTCCTTGTCAAACCGTAACAAATGTCCGCAGTTTAATGTTATAGCCGAAAGTTGTAGAGCATGTTTTTGTTTATGTGTACAGGTGGTCAGAGCGGCAATACCCTCACAATCCTTAGCTAAGAGTGAGCCGAATCCCTCCCCGTAAAAAATACCGTCGTAACAATAACAACCACCTCGAGTTCGTACCCCTCTGTGTGGGCACGAAACCTCGATCCAAGGATCGTCCGTAACAGTAGCAATCAAATAATATGAACATAGTTGTGATTGGCGGTTTGTATTTCTTCATTGCTGTTCATGTATCGCCGTGGGATTTTGTGAGACGTAAAGAATTCAGGCGACTTCTTTCCGGCATCCTCGGCAGAAACGTGGGTGAACCACAAGTCAGTCACGTTGACCGATACGGCCCCATGTTCGAACCGGCAACCTCGCGTGTGCAAGTTCTGAGCAGCGTTACGCTAGCCCGCTCCTTGATGGGCAGAATTTCCTGAACTGCTGAAACCCATGTGATGGCTTCACGATCTGGTAACCAGGAGAGCGTGAAGTCAGGTGATGCACGGTGTGTACCTGCTGTCTCTGTTCATTGAATTAGAACGTGGTTACAGACGTTAACATTGAACGAGTGAGAAACCTACTTCATAGTGAGAGGACAAACTGCTTGCGAAATTCTGAAAGCCACTTGCTTCAAATGTCAGCAAGTCACCTTAACTGTATCGCTGTGCGTGTAATGTATTTCTCGGCCGCTTGATTTTGTGACGTACGGGGAGGAAAATTCGTTCGCCCACGTCTGATTAAATTTACCCTTCTCTCTTTTCCATGGCACTACAGCCCCTAGTGGGCCAGAGCCTCCTCATTATCGAAGCTTCACGATCTCTCTCAGGCACACACCACACTCGGTAGCAGTACTCCTCTGCATGTTAACCGGCCCGTCGCATAGGCCTGTACCTGACGACACACAACACTCACAAGACACAGACATTCATGCCCCTAGCGGTATTCGAACCCACAATTCCAGCAAGCGAGCGGCCCCAGACCCACTCCATAGAACGCGCGCCTCAAAATTTACCATATCGAAGGAAATTCCAAGTATAGATGCCACATATTTTACTGCGATCTGTATTGGTATTACCGAATTCCTTGCCTCAAGCAATACAGCTCGGGAGTTTCATTCGGCAGTACGCGGTTCGATTCTTGGCTGGGGCCGTGACTGTCGACACTGGAGACTGTTCTCTGCGAGGTGCGAGCTGGGGTCGAAGAAACGGTTGACAGTCTGAACATAGCAGTCATGCATGATAGATACTAAGTCAGTTGAGAACAGGTAGAGGTAAAAAAGGTAAATCAGTCCCATTACAGGCCCGAGATGCCCAGAGGGTTCGAGGAAGTTAAGGTTCCCAGATTACGTGACAATGGCCCAGGGTGGTGTTAAGGTTGTCAGCCTTACGCACCGACCGTTTTTACCCCCAGGAAATACTCCTGGTACTCATTTCTGTTGGAGGCTGAGTTGACCCCACGGCCATATTGCGATCGCAGGGATTATGTCAATGAAAAATTTCCAATGACACCATCTGGAATCAATCCAGCGACCTTCCGATTTGTAGCACAGCACCTTAACCACTGTGCTACCACGATGAGGAGAACATACCGTTGCAAAAACGCAGGTATAGTAAGACAGCGAACTCACCACAACGTCCGCAGATATTCCTGCCTTCTTAGGTTTTTCTTGCCTTCATGTCTGAATATGCTCTCTTAGATGAACTTCTGACTTGCAGTATCTGAAACTCTTTTGCCAGGGTTCCGCGAACCATCGTTGATAAAAGTAAGGGTAAAGTCCAGTGCACACTACATCGCAAGGAACCGAAACGAAACAGGCGGATTTTTGTATTTCCTTGTCGTGTTTTCGGAACTTTCGTAATAACAAGCTCGACTCAGCGCCGTTAAAACAGGTTATCTGAAGCGGGGTTAGTCGCCCAAAAGGAATCTTTAAAAAATGAAGTAAATTACGTACATATCTGAAAGAAGTGTATCGTCTGAAGACGAAGCGCATAGTTGCGCAAAACGAAGCGAATCGACACGGAACGAACTGGCCTGAGGCGAAATGGAGGACCCCCCCCCCCAAAAAAAAATTGTTTCGATTAAGTGTCGAGTTACAGTGTGAACTTAGTCGTGTTGCTTAAGAATGCGAAGACGGAATGAAGGATGTACCGCGGCTGTTTTCGTTCAAACCTGTCGCTTACATTGATATTAACCCTTTAAACGCCGAATTAAATCCCCTCTGTCATTTTCTGGCATTATTAGGAGCTCACCATATTCTCCACGTTGGCAGTATAAGGGTTAAGTCTTGAAGTGAGACCTTCCGTGTGACGTGTCATCCAGTGACAGTCATTATTGAAATCAGCAGGTCAGGGGCAATGTATGTGACAGACAAAATATGGATACCTGAGAACTTGATAATTTAATTTTTGTATTAGCTACGTGGGAATTTGGACTCATTTCTGATTCCATTTGAAAACCTCCAGGTTGAGTATAAATGAATTGATCGCTAATCAGTATCATTTATTTGGCAATCGTAATAAAATACATTTAAAGAAAATATACTGAAATGTTGTTATTGAATTAACACGCGGGCGTTCTAAAGCCTTGATTTTGAAGAGCCACACATCCGTGAATACGTGAAGTGTGAAGCGCTGTTCTGTGATAGCCGAACTGTCGACTCGTGGGCACTATGTTGTGGTTTGTTTAAAACCAGGCGCGCGATTGTCGCGTGAACACATGCGTTCACTCATCCGTGTCACGTCCTGCTGGCGTTCCAGTCTACTTTTGCGTGCCACGCAGAGGCGTTCGTATAAACGGACTGAATTTCAGCAGTGGAATAAAATCCTTTAATTGTATTATGGTTGGAAAATTTAATTGGTTTTGTGAGAACCAGCAATGTACTAGCTGGGTCGGAAGAGTTGGTAAGGTGTAGAACAGGTAACGGGATCGTTACGTGAGGGAGTCCAACCCCAGCCAGCTTTGACACACATGGCTTCTTGCTTCCTCTTCTCATTTCACAGACCACGAATCTCGACTGGGGTTGTCTGTGATTTTTCTTTTACACCTGCATTATGAAGATGGCGCTGTGATTGACCTGTTAACTTGAAAAATCTCAGTCACGCAATGGTACATCGCGCATTCACGGATGAGGGGATCTTGAAAACCGAGACTGAGCCTGGAAAGCAGCAAAAACCCTCGGATATGAAGGGGCAAGCGGGAGTGAATACGATCGTGGATTTTCACAAGCAGAATGATTTTGCCTTAAGAGAAAATGTTGCTAAATATCAATGTTATGTACTAACGGGAACGTAAGGAGTAGGTTAGCGAAAAGTAAATTAATTGTGTTACAAAATGGTTATATTCAGAAGAAGAATATAGATCCTTAACAGTATACAGTGCCATGCTGATTTAATTGAGCTTAATTCGTGAAACTAAATGGCGTAGATTTCAAAACGTCTATGTTATACAGGCCTACGTTCGATTCACCAGGTACCACCATGTTCAGTGTAGTAGTTGAATACATTGTGTTAAGAATTAAGTGGTTTGTACATGCTTTCTTACTCATTTTAACTTTTATTCCCAGTACGAGTGAACTCTGTACACAGTGTAAGTATTTTATATAACATTTAGCGTTTCTTAGATGAAAAGGCTGTCGAAAAGACGTCAGACGTTCGAATTTCAGCAAAATCTGCTGTCCTTTTACAGGATTGTAATTTAAAACCGAACCCATGCGCACGGCAGTCTCGGCGGTTTCCTGGTGTGTGTGTGTGTGTGTGTGTGTGTGTTTTGTGTGGCCACATGTTAGGATAGGTTCTGGAAATGACTTCCACCAACTCTCAGACATGCTGGTCACCTGGTGAACTCCGTGGCCTTAGTCCGCACGCGAACTATACCGATAGAGCGGCCGCCGCCGGTCGGCGAAGTTGGTGCCAACTTTTGCGGATAGATGGGTGTCACGTGGTCAGCGCAACGGGTCCCCCACAGCCGTTAATCTGTTTTCTAGACCTGGAGCCGCTACTTTTTTCATTCAAGTAGCTCCTCAATTGACCTCACGAGTGGACCCCGTTCCAGACCCACTACTACTCAGAAAATCTGGTAGCGCCGGGGATCGAACCCGGGACCTCTGTATCTGTAGCCGGAAACTCTGACCACTAGACCACAGAGGCGGTCTGGTCACCTGGTGAACAGATCATTAAATGTCGCTCAAAATTCTTGTGCAGCAACGGTCGATATCGCGCAGCAAGTTCAACCCTAGCTGCATGACTCACACCCGGGATTCTGTGGAACGAAGATTTCGTGTGCAAATGGTCGTAGGAAATTTATAACAAAGTTTCCCGGTCTCTCATGTCATTCGAAATCGAGATGTCTGACAGTTGGTTGAGATTATTTCCGGCACCCGCTCTGAGCGTTGGAATATCGTATATTAGGTTCGAAAGTTTTCGCGACAGCGGTATTCTATAAAATACTTTAGGGCCGACAGCCGCGTCGCGCTATTCAGATACAATGACTTCTTCTCCGACCCGAGACGTTTTTACAGCATGCAGAAATGTGAGCTGTTAAACTTGCCCTGCCCCTGCGTTGGATTGTCAGTTGAACTCTCTATGGTATAGAGACTAATCCCAACTAGTAGATATGCTGGTTTGTTATATGCCGGCAACTGCCTGTTGTCGGGTAACTAACTGTACATACACGCTTGTAAGTTTGTTAATGTGTTGAATCCCATTCGCTATAGATGATACACAGGCGTCTAAAGGAAGGTCGATACTACAGGTAAACGTCAAATTCACGCTATAAACTGCCATGAAGACACAGAGGGAGGGTGTTGAGATATGGCTCTACTCTTTAACCTCGACGAAAGTTGGTTGGGGGGGGGGTTAACGGCACGCACCGGCAGCTTTAACTCCTGGGAATGACCCGTTTCCCATTATTTAGTGCAGTGGATGGGTCCCAGGGCCGGTCTGGACGAGTGCGGAAGATCTCAACTCTACCGGGATTCGATCCCCCGATCCCCGTAGCCCGTAGCGAGTCGCTGTCCAGGTCTACAAGTAATATCGATGTTACTGCACACACAGCCACGGTCATAGTTACAGAAATAATGGCTGTACTGCTGGTGGCATTGAGTCTTGTTTGGTTTCTGCAGGTTTTTTCCGTCCACATGCAATTATCAGCATGCGTTTTTAAGTGTTACGTCAGTAGTGTTGCTACCACGGACGAATACATTTTTATCCGGTTTTAAATGAAGGAAAACTGATGTAAGATATATTTTACATTCACCGCCTGCTTAAAATTATATCCCAAAACATGGATGGATGATTCATTTCATAAATATTATTGTTTATAAGTATCGCTGTGTACCTCAGACACTACATGCTCGTGCAAAATAACGCCATCACGGTAGACTCATTAGTTATGAATGTCATGTCATAAATCAGTTTAACCTTTTGACGCCTAATGTCAACTATAGTGGTCGTACCGCACCGCTAACCTCTAAAGTTGCATTTTATATATTTATTCAA
>Ga0131853_10023665_pt1 | contig 11088 bp, 7 predicted proteins | sample TergutLab28metaG_FD_92764 | JGI IMG/M metagenome (GOLD analysis project Ga0131853, IMG submission 92764) | Labiotermes labralis P1 segment gut microbial communities from Petit-Saut dam, French Guiana - Lab288 P1 (version 2) (version 2) | ecosystem: Host-associated > Arthropoda: Insects >...
GCCAAGAGATTCAAGCCGTCAACGTCGACACTTTGGGAAAAGTATTCCAGAATTTGGAGAAACGCATTCAAGTGTGCTTGGATGTGAAAGGAGACCAGTTTCAGCATAGATTATGAGCAGGTCGTGTTTTGCACCGTTCTCGGTATGTGTATATAAATTTTCAATTCATTATCTCAATAACATAATTTTTTATAGACAATAGTTTGGGGCCTCTGGCGAGAGACTCACCTGTATTTAACTGCATATCGGCTGTCGCCCGGTGGCAGTGGTTATACTGCATGTACATAAATATTAAATAAGGATCTAAGAAATTTAAGTCGGGAGGGCTACATGAGAAGCATGCAATAGCAACTTGGAGTCTTGGGAACCATCTCAGCATTTGCTTATAGACACAGGGAAACCAAGAAAAACCTGTGTCGAGATGGCTGGGCGCAGGACCTTCCGAGTACTGACTTCTAGCCGGCAGTCCGGCACCTAAACTGTGTAAGACAGCAATACACACGCAATAAATGTAACACTTCACTAGTTTCTTCCTTAAAGTTAAGTCCAATTGGTTGCTAAAAATAGTCTTCTTCTTGTTTTAATGCTTCTTTCGCCATGGCAATTCTGAATTTAATTTCACGCGTTCATCTCGCATCGTTTGTTGTCAAACTACCCAAGAAGTTGCGTGACATACAAACAGGCAAACTCTTATTGCCCTTCTCCAGACCCACCATACTGTAACCGTGACACTGACGGCTGGTAAAGTCTCTGAGGACTAAATCAGTCCCGCTCTGTCCCGTTCTGTCTAGCACAGTGTTGTGTGTTCCAGTCCGTCGCTATAAGTGCCCTGTGATTGGTTACAACGTAACTTTGCACGTACTGACACGTGTTACGTGACGTAAGCTACAGACTGAAGTTTATCTAGTTCAATTAATGTGACTGGCCATTACCGGAAGTGGGTAATTTAATGACACTGCCAAACGGTAAGGTTATACAGCGTCGGTGAGAGATGAATTTATATGGAGCATTGGAGGAATGATACTGAGAAGGGAAAACAGAAAACAGAAGTACTGGGTGGAAAAACTTTCAAAGTGACACTTTGTCCACCACAAATCCAACATGGGCCGGCCTGGCAATTAACCCGGTCCTCCGCGACTGCGAACAACCAACTGCCTGAGCCATGGCAGGTCTGATTTATGTTAAAGGTAAAGGTAGTCCTAATACTGCCGTGTGTAGGTCATGAAGATGTAGGGGGAGTGGAGGCATGATCCCATTCTTCTTAAACGTGGCGCTAGATAGAAGTGGCTGGTCAGCGACACAATCTGACCGCTTTACCCCCGGCATCGTTGACGAAGGGGATGGGTGGAAGCCAAAGTCGATGACGACAGTCGGGAGAAGAGAATGACGTCTTCAGTATCCGGGAATAGTGCAACGAGCAGTCGACTGTCCGGCACTACCCTAGCTGGTACAGACCACACAACTTTGGCTAACAAACGACACTGATAAATTAACACGTAAAGTGATAAATTTGCATATCAGTGCTGTAAACCATGGAGGACTCAGGCGTAGATAGGGGGATAATATTAAAATGGGTATTTAGGAAGTAGTATGTGGAGTCATGGACTGGATTGATCCGGCTCAAGATAGGGACAGGTGACGGGCACTTGTAAACGCGGTAATGAACCTTCAGTTCCATAAAATGCGGGGAATATCTTGACTAGATGAGAACCGATCAGCTGGTCGAGGACTCTGCTCCAGGAAAGTAAGTAAGGAAAGAAGGAAGAAAGGAAGTAATGTTGTAAACAATTCTGCGCCGATGTTTATAAAGTAACATTCCTTCTGGTATCACAAATGACTGAGACAAACGTGAGCTTCCTGGCGGTACCAAATCAAAGAAACAGACGCAAAATATTTTATGGCCATAGGACGGACTGAATACAACCACGCAAGACCTCAAGTCTGTGTAGGAGGCGTCTCAGCCGTGATCGAATGGGGCACTCCACGTTTAAAAGTGAAAAGCTAACAGCTTAGAGCAACTTCTCGGTGCAAAAGCTTTTGAATTCTGTGTTCTGTTTCGAAGAACGATAGCCGTGCATTGACACAAAGACCCAGGATCGCAGCTCTGAAGTGCAAAATGCAAAGCTGATAGCATTTAACCTGTAAACTGCTGACATATCAGGACAGCTGATGTTGCAGTTACGTGAGCGGTGCTGTTGAGATGTGCAGAGCTGCAGGCTTGACGGGATCGGTCATTATTTTACGATGACGCAGTACTTTCTGGTTGTCTTCGCAGAGTTTTGCCTCTACCACTTTGAAATGGCGTCTCAGCACGTACACGCGATTAAGGCTTTTGTATCTGTTGACCTCGAAATATTATTACGTCCTGCGGAATTACGTGACTGGACAAAATGGATTCCTGAACACATACAGTCAACAGTAGAAACCTATCTTACTCTCTGCCAATCGTATCCAGTCGTTCCAATACTGCATGCAAAATCATATTAGCACTGGTCTTCAGTCTATGAATACTTCGTCCGAAGTAACTTCGCTGTCCGAACACAATCTGCCATTCGTCAGAATTAAACGACATTTCGGTGTAGAGTTTTTTGGTACACTTAACGAAAAAATTCCTGTTTTGAAAAATGTAATATTTCTAGCACACTGCATAAGTTATAGGGCATTATGAAAGGCAGATAAATGAAACATGTGAAAGGCACGGCATTCATACAAAATGTTTTCAGAACCTATTTTAGGTTCCGAAAAAAAAAAGGATTAGAATCAAAGTTTCGAAAGTGGAAAGCCATCGGAATTAGCCCCGTAGCCATCAGATTGAAATCTGTATGCATTAAACAAATACTGTGTGCGAAAATATTCATGTTTTACTGGGAGAAGTTACAAGTACAGTGGTCACTATATGTACCACGAGGTTTAACTTTCACCAATTCTACATTCTGCCCACACAGTGTAATTATGTGTTTTGTGTGGATCTGAGAACAAACAGCGATTGTTTCCCTATACAGCATTGACTGACTGGTTTTTATAACTGAGACGGAGTGTGTTTACTGCGCGGTACGGACTGGATATGTAACATTCACAAATTCTACGTTCTGACCACAGAGTGTATTTATGTGTTTTATGTGGATCTCAGAACAAACAGCGATTATTTCCCTATACAACATTAACTGACTGGTTTGTATAACTGAGACGGAGTGTGTTTACTGCGCGGTACGGACTGAATATGTAACATTCACAAATTGTACGTTCTGCCCACACAGTGTATTTATGTGTTTTGTGTGGATCTGAGAACAAACAGCGATTATTTCCCTATACAACATTAACTGACTGGTTTTTATAACTGAGATGGTGTGTGTTTACTGCGCGGTACGGACTGAATGTTTAAATGTAATTCAGGTAAACGTAGGTCTGTAGAGAATTAATGTGAATTACGAAATAATCCTTGTGTGCCAACGTTTATAATCACTGTCATTCTGCTATGAAACTTCATAGACTGTGCTCTTGTTGTATCTAAACGAAGTAGACAGAGATTTATACATGTTTTTCCTTCACACATTTTAACTGCGCCGTCAAAATGGTACAATAGCCCGTAATAAGCCAAACGTGTCTGCGTGCTAATATCCTAAATCAGCATTTTCTGTATATCCACTCAACAAAACGTTATGCCTTAAAGTCCTTTCTAAAGAAACTAAGGCGCTTGTAGCTTTCTGGCCCCTCGTCCAATTTAGAAAAATCTGAACAAATGGATTGTAAATGCCCTTTAGACAGACAGACAGACAGAGAAAGAGAGAGAGAGAGAGAGACAAGAATTTCCAGTGGCACAACAACGGAAAAATAACATTTATCTTCCGTAACAAAAAAAACGTGAAAGTTGAAATTTAAAAATACGTAACTTCACCGTTATTTGAACCCACAACATTCTGAACACAGCGTGAAAAGTTGTCTTGTAAACGTAAAACGTCTTAAAGTGTATTCGGTGCATCATGTTGCAGCATACTTGCAAACGCAATACAATAAATATATACAGCGTCTCCACAAATTAGGTAAAGCTGAGAGTTACATTGTTGTGTTGGCCAATGAAAATATTTCGAAAGGAAATTAAACGAAAAATTCCTGCTGCGAATTATCACTTCGTGTACTGTCGGTGTGTTATAGTGTACAGAAAAGTACAGTACACTACAGTAGAGTGAAGTGAAGTGCAGTACAGTGCAGTACACGGTCCATATAACATATAAACTCCAGTGTAATGTCGGTGTGTTATACAGTACAGTCCAGTACTGTGCAGTAGACGGTCCATAAAACATATTAACTCCAGTGTACTGTCGGTGTTTTATACAGTGCAGTACAGTACAGTGCAGTGCAGTGCAGTACAGTGCAGTGCAGTGCAGTGCAGTAGAGTACAGTGCAGTGCAGTGCAGTAGAGTACAGTGCAGTACAGTGCAGTACAGTGCAGTTCAGTACAGTACAGTGCAGTACAGTGCAGTGCAGTGCAGTTCAGTACAGTACAGTACAGTACAGTACAGTACTGTACAGTACAGTACACGGTCCATATAACACATCAACCCCACTGTACTGTCGGTGTGTAATGCAGTAAAGTACAGTACAGTTCAGTACAGTGCAGTGCACTACAGTACAGTGCAGTACAGTAGAGCACAGTACAGTAGAGTGCGGTGCTGTGCAGTACAGTGCAGTACAGTGTAGTGCAGTGCAGTACAGTAAAGTACAGTACAGTGCAGTACACGGTCCATATAACATATCAACTCCAGTGTACTGTCGGTGTGTTATACAGTAAAGTACAGTACACTCCAGTAGAGTGCAGTGCACTACAGTACAGTACAGTACAGTGCAGTACAGTGCAGTACACGGTCCATATAACATATCAACTCCACTCTACTGTAGGTGTGTTATACATTACAGTACAGCACAGTACAGTACAGTACGATAAGTGCTGTACAGTACAGTACAGTAGAGTACAATATTTGCAGTACAGTACAGTACAGTACAGTACAGCACAGTACAGTACAGTACAGCACAGTAGAGTACAGTACAGTACACCACAGTACAGTACAGTACAGCACAGTACAGTACAGTACAACACAGCACAGTACAGTACAGTACAGCACAGTAGAGTACAGTACAGTACAGCACTGTACAATACAGTACAGTACAGTACAGCACAATACAGTACAGTACAGCACTGCACAGTACAGTAAGTACAGTACAGTACAGCACAGTACAGTACAGTGCAGTGCAGTACAGTACAGTACAGTACAGTACAGTACAGTGCAGTACAGTGCAGTACACGGTCCATATAACATATCAACTCCAGTGTACTGTCGGTGTGTTTTACAGTAAAGTACATACAGTACAGTCCAGTACAGTGCAGTGCAGTACAGTACAGTACAGTACAGTACAGTGCAGTACAGTGCAGTACAGTACAGTACAGTGCAGTACAGTGCAGTACACGGTCCATATAACATATCAACTCCAGTGTACTGTCGGTGTGTTATACAGTAAAGTACAGTACAGTACAGTACAGTACAGTACAGTACAATAAGTGCTGTACAGTACAATACAGTACAGTAGAGTACAATAATTGCATTACAGTACAGTACAGTACAGTACAGTACAGTACAGTACAGTACAGTACAGCACAGTACAGTACAGTACAGCACAGAACAGTACAGTACAGTACAGCACAGTAGAGTACAGTACAGTACAGCACTGTACAGTACAGTATGTACAGTACGGCACAGTACAGTACCGCATATTACAGTACAGTACATATATTACAGTACAGTACAGCACAGTACAGTGCAGTACAGCACAGTACAGTACAGTGCACGGTCCATACAACATACCATCTGCAGTCGCCACAAACCGTGCCGTTTTCTATTTTATTTATAAACAAAATTAATTTGTATATTTGGGTTGACAGCGATTTTAAGTAAACGAATATTTTCCCTCCTTAGCATTGAAATCTCTTCTCACAGAAAGTCACAAAAACAAACTGTGACGTCACTGTCACTACAGTGACGTCACGCACTTGAAAGTAAAATTTTTTTTTCATTTAGCTGGTGCCTGTGCTACAAATGATTGGCTGGGTCCACAAAAATGTAGCAGTGGAAAATGGAAACTGACTTTAGTTTGCATACTTGTGTATGTGTACATATATATATATATATATATATATATATATATACATATATAAATAAATATGTATGTGTGGGTGTGTGTGTGTGCTTTTCTGAGTGTTCTGACATCTGACTGTGGTACAATTACCGGACAGTATTCCCAAGTTTTTATGAAAAACTTTGCCTCACACACAAAGCGCTGCTCAGCTCCCCTCACACACAAAACACTCAAAATATCTGGCCTGCTGCTGCTGCTCACTAATTTTCATTGCGATGTTTTATTGTCAATTCATTCGTCCTTGGATGAACGTGGATGAAGCGGAATTCTTCGAGAAGGTCCTAACAGCTTATATAACCTCACAGTCTACATATCTTACATAGTCTACGCAGACCACATAACCTACAGTCCTCACACTCTACGTAACCTACATTATCTACGTAGTCTAAATAATCTACAGTCTAAATAACCTACATAATCTACGCAGTCTACTTAACCTACAGTCCACACAATCTACATAGCTTACATAGTGTACACAGTCTACATAACCTACATAATCTACGCTGTCTACATAACCAAGTCTCCACAGTCTACATAACCTACATAATCCACGTAGTCTAAATAACCTGCAGTCTACATAACCAACATAATCTACGCAGTCTACATAACCTACAGAGTACACAGCCCACATAGCTTACATATTGTACACAGTCTACATAACCTACTTAATCTACGCGGTCTACATAACCAAGTTTACACAGTCTACATAACCTACATAATCTACGCAGTCTACATAACCTACAGTCTACAAATCTACATAGCCTACACAGTGTACAGTCTACATAACCTAAATAATCTACGCAGTCTACATAAACTGCAGTCTACATAGCCTACATAATCTACGCAGTCGGCTTAACCTAGTCTACATAGTCTACATAAAGTATATAATCTACGCAGTCTACATAATCAGTAGTCTACATAACCTACATAACCTACGTAGTCTACCTAATGTACATTCTACACAGTCTACATAACATATATAATCAACGCGGTCTACATAACCTAGTCTACACAGTCTATATAACCTATATTATCTACTCAGTCTACCTAACATACAGTCTACATAGCCTACATAGGGTACATAGTCTATATAACCTATATAATCTACGCAGTCTACATAACCTATTCCACACAGACTAACTAACCTATATAATCTACGCATTCTACATAACTTATAGACTACACAGTCTACATAACCTATAGTCTACACAACCTACATAATCTATGCAGTCGACATAACCTACGTATTCTACGCAGTCTACATAAAATAGAGTCTACATAACCTACATAATCTACGCAGTATATATTACCTACACAGTCTACAAGTCTACATAACGTAATAGTCCACACAGTTTATATACTGTACACATTCTACGCCGTCTCGTAGCCCGAACAGAAGACGAGATCTGTGATAAAATGGAAATATGAGGAAAAAGTAACAAAACAGAGAAAACTACAAAGTTAAACATTGAGAAACAAATAAGGAAACGAAAAGAAAATATAAGTATAAAATAAAGAAATAATGAGATAGACAAAGGTAAGAAACAGAGAAGAAATAAAAAAGAGAGAAAAGAGGAAAGGCAGAAAACGGAGAAAGGAAAACGCGTGGTACTGCAGGTGAAGGACGACAGTAAAATGACAGGAAGTCTCCGACCGACTTGCACAGTTCTCACCCCAGGAAGTTGGGCCACTTGCGATGACGTAGTGCAGGCACCATAGTCTTCATAGTCCCTTAATTAAACTTGTTACGCCTCGAGAAACATTACGTCTGATAATAAAAGAAGAGCCAACGTTAAAGCAGATAATGAAAAGGAAGTGTTTGTGGTTGAGTTTGAGTTTGAGGGTTTGGTCGATGTGCTCTGTTGCTGCTGTCGCAACCAGCAGTAATGCCGGCAGTAGTATTCGTGAGATCAGCAACTTACATCAGCTTAGCCTTCTAAAGAAGCCCAGTGATTATTACGTACAGGCACCATAAGGTTTACATTCAACGATCCTACGTTCTGCCCACACAGATTTTATTTGTGTGTTTTGTGTGGATCTCAGAACAAACAGCGATTATTTCCCCATACAGCATTAACTGACTGGTTTGTATAACTAGACGGAGTGTGTTTACTGCGCGGTACGGACTGGATCTCTATATATAATTCCACGTTCTGCCCACACAGACTGTATTTATGTGTTTTGTGTGGATCTCAGAACAAACAGCCAATATTTCCCTATACAACATTAACTTACTGGTTTTTATAACCGAGACGGAGTGTGTTTACTGCGCGGTACGGTAAAGGTAACAAAATAGGACTAACAGACAAAAGGACCGACAAAGGGCGTGGAAACAGAAAATGGGCCGAAGTAAAGCCACTTCGCGAAGAAAGTTTGAAAAAGAAAAAAAAGACACAACAATTAAAAAAATGGTTTATCTCGTGCACTTTATGTGTTTGACAGATTTTAGTGATGTTTATTGTCTTACACCATAGAAAACAGACAGACAGACGTTTCGGTAACAATATACCTTGTGATAGCGATACTCTTCGTCACGATAACTATTTCCGATGAACCGACAGAAGTGCACCGAATTCCGTAAACACTTCATCGCACATTTTTGGAGACGGTCGCCAAATTGGATCCCCTAAGAGGAAATTTGTTTCTACACAAAATTTGAAAGAAAGAGTTTACAAGAATAATTCTGTCTCAGAATAGTATTCATTACTAACCGAACCACACAAGTACTGTTTGTGTTACTGCAATAGAAAATATGTTATAAAAACGTTTCTGAAAGTCATCTTCGGTCCAACTGCAGCACATATATTCATCAGCTGAACACAGAATAAGACAGCACTTCACAGCCACCAAACTGTACATTTCTACTAAATGCACATTCCGATAAACAACCAGCGCACTCGCCACCATTTCTCTTCCCTCATTCCATATTTCTCCAAACCATTAACCTAACCTAACCTAACCTAACCTAACCTAACCTAATCTAACCTAACCTAACCTAACCTAATTTAACCTAATCTAATCTAACCTAATCTAACCTAATCTAATCTAACCTAACCTAACCTAACCTAACCTAACCTAACCTAACCTAACCCAACTACAACATAAATCCAAGATGAGGAAAAGAATACCAAACTGTAACTTTTATATTTACGTAATGAACAAAATCACGTGTTTACCCAATGATTAATAAAACCAACTGAAAATCACAAAGAAGTGTATTTCCTCATTTTCCTAAAATGGACCATACGAAGTACGTGGTCTAATATAGGAAACCGCAGCCGGTCCAATTTATAGCAAAGCTCCATTCTCTTTTCACCTACGAGTTTCAGAGGTTGGATGGCAAAATACAATATATTAAGGCTGTAATTTTATCCGACGAAAGCTACATTTGCAACCCTGCAGCTGCACTTCCTCAGCCAAACAGCGCCCTTTTCACAAAATGAGTCGTAGAAGTGACAAGTAATGTAAAGCACAAATAAAATACGTATAAGAAATATCGCCACAAACAGCAACGCTCTCCAGTCACCGCTAAACTTCCTTCTTTACTCAGAACAAATATAAGCTTGGGGGCTTTTTGCCACCAGAATGACGAACTTCGCTATATGCCATCTTCTACGTTAATTGTATCAATTTAGATAATGGTGCTATTTACTCGGTCTTCCCCTAAATATTTTATAGACATCTGTAAAGTATGCATTAAACCAAGACTGCATTGCTAACTGTACATTGTCCGACGAAGGTCCTTATTTTAAAGACTAAACCTGTACTTGTTTACAGTCGAATTATTTCATGGAACTGACAGATTTATTTACCGTACGTTAACGTTCATTCAAGAAGGGCTTAAAACTGAGTCAGCGCTCCAAGAAATTCCACTTCGATATTTCCAAAAGAATATTCATAAAACAAGGTCTTATATATATAGTGTATGCTTTGTGGGTTTGAACTGATAACTCAGCAAGCCACCTACACCGATTTTCCTTACCCGACAGTGAAAAATTAATCGCTCCATTGAAAAGTGAAAAGTAAGGCGACTTTTGTGCCCATTTTTGAGGATAAATATTTCAGTTGTTATTGGAAGCAGGCTACTTGCTGGAAGACGGAAAAATTCGAGACTTGATTCAAGGAAAGTGAGAGGTCTGTTCACCATATGAAGTCGAAAGGGCGGGTCAAGATGATCTGCTGCTTTTCCAGTGGGTTATTTATAACAAAAACCCTTTGTAACCCTAAAGTCTCGGCATGATTAAACTGTGCGTCAAATTTCAGGGACCATCTTAACAAGTTCTAATCAGATTTATACAGAGTCACGTCTTGAAATGCGTTATAACCATCGTAACTGACGACAGTTTTTTCTCGGTTTTGCCTTCACGTTTGGCTGTATTATTGAAGACGCCTGCCACAAATGTAAAAGTTAAGGCAAGTGTTACCAACCATGCAGCCTACGTTCTGACGAAAAAGAGCGTAGGACCTTTACAAGGCTACAAGAAATATTATTTCCTTACGCATCAACTGAATGCCTTTTGTAACCGGGACAGAATGTGTTTACTGCGCGGTACGAAATGAAACCTTATATAATTTATATTAATTTTTTTCTTCAAACTGTTACGCGTGTCTCAATCCACTCCAGTTCTCATTACGAGATACTCCGATGAGATACATTCAGTTCCAACATAAATGTTTTCTATGTTTCCCGCGCATAATCTAAATTTAAGTTTAGATTTAATTGTAGTAGGCTTATCTAGTGACCGCCTCTGTGGTCTAGTGGTCAGAGTTTCTGGTTACGGATACAGAGGTCCCGGGTTCGATCCCCGGCGCTACCAGATTTTCTGAGTAGTAGTGGGTCTGGAACGGGGTCCACTCAGCCTCGTGAGCCTCGTGAGGTCAATTGAGGAGCTACTTGAA
>Ga0131853_10023670_pt1 | contig 11088 bp, 7 predicted proteins | sample TergutLab28metaG_FD_92764 | JGI IMG/M metagenome (GOLD analysis project Ga0131853, IMG submission 92764) | Labiotermes labralis P1 segment gut microbial communities from Petit-Saut dam, French Guiana - Lab288 P1 (version 2) (version 2) | ecosystem: Host-associated > Arthropoda: Insects >...
CCGTATTCATTGGAAAGACAATACCTTTTGTCAGAAAGTGTATTTCTCCTATCCTAACGGGACTGTAGCAGTTGAAGAGATAATTTTGAGTGTTGGTTCCTTGCACCTGATGATGCCGGAAGTTCCAGGGCTTCATGGGGTGTTTTGGGGAAAAAAAGGTTTTTTTTTTGGGGGGGGATTATTTAATTGGGTAAAAAAAAAAAAAAAAGGGGGGGTGGGGGGGGGGGGGGGAGAGGGGGAGAACAAAAATACAAAAGTATACAATTTGTAATCGTTTTTTTGCTCCAAGTTTCGTATCTAACACGACTGAAGAAGTGTGATATTAAATATTAAAGAAAAGGGAAAATGAAATTAAATATTAAAGGAAAAGGGAAAATGAAATTAATATTAAAGGAAAAAGGAAAATGAAATTAAATATTAGAGGAAAAGGGAAAATTAAATCAAATATTAAAGGAAAAAGGAAAATGAAATTAAATATTAGAGGAAAAGAGAAAATGAAAATAAATATTAAAGGAAAATGAAATTAAATATTAAAGGGAAAGGGAAAATGAAATTAAATATTGGAGGAAAAGGGAAAATGAAATAGTTAACCAGAAATAAGACTTTCTATTATAAATAATGGCTCATTTAAAGACTATAAACTTTTCTGTACACTACGGCATAAACTTACTGTTTCAACAGATTCACTGGTAGGAAAACCAGGGAATTTTCTTAATTCTCTACAATGCAGATGTAATTTTAAAATTCTCTCTTCCGTATAGTGGTCCTGCCGAAATTAACTGAAATTAAAGTAAACATTCCAAAGATTTCTCACTTTCTTCACGTATGTTTGAAAATTTTTTCCCTCAATCAAAGAGAATGAATGTGTTGTGATTTATAAAATATTTTCCAGGATATTGTAGGATGTAAAACGAGGAAATAACGCTGGGATAAAGAACATTACATAGTGCGTGAAAAAGTTAATAATTTTTATACTTCACCTGGTATTATTATGACGATGGAATGAAGAAGGATGGCAGTTGCTGGCGTGTAACGGTCACGGCCGTATTGATAAATATGCCGACATATGTTAATGTCAGGGTAGAATCTACCACAATTATAAAGTCAGTGCATTTGTCCTGTATATCGGTAACTGCCTACCGGGCTGCTGTGTGCCAAAAGCAGAAGGCCACAATATGAATAATAACATTGCAGTGCAATATGCCGAATAATTTACTGGTTTTAGGATAAATTCAATTTTAGCCACATTTCCTTCTTACGTTAGACCTTCGACTGTAAGTCTCTCCATTAACTGTGCGGATTGTTTCAGTTCTAAGAGTCTGTTTTCAGTTTCCTCGCCCCTTTCTTTACTGTATTACGGTCTCCATACTCGTGATTATATTCCTGTTCTGCCGAATACTTCTCTCATTTCTGTTTTCTTCCTCGTGTTCCATTATCCCTTGGAGCTGTAAACGTCTGTGACTTATCATTATAATTTACGGGTTCCCCATTTGTTAATCGTTCGAAATAAGACATACATTTACTGCTGTTTTTATTTAGCATTGGTATTGTGACTGAGAATAAAAAATATTTCTGTGCAGGACTCAAGAACCTTCTTTTCCAACACCATAAATTTGTAGCTTTAAATAACGTTTATTATTTTTATTGTCTCACGTAATATTTGTGAAGAAATTATTACTCAAGTATATAATTCAGCACAAGTTATGTTCGTAGGATGTAACCTGAATGTTTCGCAACATCGGCATGTGGAAATAGCGCAAAAAGGGTGTCAGTGCATTTACCAATACGTACGACCTACAGACGTACCAAATTTCACGTGCAGAAGTTTTGGTTTTTTATTTAACGTCGTCAAACTACAAGCTAAGAAAATGTGCGCGAGTGCCGTCAAATATTTTATTTCGTGCCTTCAAAAAATATTATTGAAAAAATTTGCCCCTTCTTCCAACATATGATACATTACGTCATTTTGACTCGGCAAACTAAGTGACGGTGGTACCGGGCCGTTCTTACAAGTTCGTGCGCTTGCCCTGTTGTTATTTTTAATTGTGGGAAATTAGAAAATAAGAAGGTGGGATAACTTCAGTTGAAATAACTTTCATGTCACATTCAGCAAAAATTGATCATTTTCTTCGAAAGGTCAAGTGGGAGACGGAGCCTGGAGTCCATACACAGAGATAGGCGCGAGTGCGCGCTGCAGACACATGACGGCAGTTTATATGATATTATATATATATATGCTAACTATAACTGGGTTGATACCCGGTGGCAGTAGTGCAGTACACATTTACGGAACATACATAACAATAAGAATACATAAACATAAACATAACAATAAGAATATGTAATTTACAAAATTAAAGAGAAGCATACCAAACATACAACCATATATACATTGACAGAAAATAGAACCAAAAGAATATGAAAGAATGTGATAAACGAAACAGCCCTATGAGCAGCAAACTTAATATAATCTACATATCTTCTAATAATGATAGACACCCTGTTAGTAAGACCTGCACTCCACTTCACTACACTTCACCCAACTACACTTCAATTCACTTCACTACATTTGTCGACACTTCACTTCTTCCAATTTAAATTTCACCCATCTACACTTCACTACCCTCTCATTTGGCTTAAGCTCATTTAAAATTCCGATCTTAAATCTTTTCTTTTTGGATACGGAAGTAGGCTAAAACACGGGGAAGGACCTGTACTTCTGAATCACAAGTATGTGAGACTCTCCAAACAAGAGCGAACTAATTTGTAGCTGAAAAATAGAAAAGTTTTCGAAATTATGTTGCCACATTTGTTTGCTTCAAGTTGGAAATAATTATGCTGTTTACCAACCGTTTTGTATTCTTGTAATTCGACCGATTTTCACGAAACTTGGAATACACTCCTGCCACTGGGAAATCTATTATTAATTCTGTCAGGATGATGTAGACGTCTAACCGAATTTCTCTGTAAAGGTACTTTCATTTCTTTACGAATAAATGTTTCATTGTTTTGTAATATATTCATTATTTATCTATTGTATTAACATTCTTTTACCCAATACACGGTGTATCTAAGGTGCTGGGACAAACTTCAGAAATAAGTTTCCCTCACCAAAGCATGTAAAAAATTCGTGTATATCCATCAAGAGTTTTCGAAATACAGCCCCCCACATTCGCCAACCTCATTATTTCAGATTTCTATCTGGAGGCATCTAAAACCCCCTAGTGTATTCAGCTCCAATTTAATATGAAGGTACACCTGACCAACCCATTTCTGATGCCTGTTGAACCATTCGCGTCAGCCCCAGGCCATTTGAAAGAATGCGACAAACCATGATCAGACGTGTCTATGGGTGCATTGATTCAGGTGGAGGATATTTTGAATGTTTGCTGTGAATTACGAATTGTTAAAGAATACGAACTCAACATTTATGAAATTCGGGATGTGTATTGTGCATGCATTATGTCTGTTGTAAGTAGAGTGTTGATAATTATGGTGTTTATGTTGGAATGTAATTCCTCAAAAGCCTTCGGTTCCGGACGTATACTTGCAGGAAGGTTTCCTTTGTTCTTATGTGAAGATTTCAGTCCTGAAGTTTTCCAAGCATTCGAGATACACCCTGTATGAAATACTCTTCTGCTGTGTTCATTTTAGTATTGCTAGTTTGAAATTCTACGTTCATTACAGACCGTAGGGGCTAATTATTTTGCATGCTTTCATACTGGAATATTTTGAAATTTTGTTTGATAATATATATTCGACGCAAATATAATTGTTTGAAGGCATTTCAGAAAACCGAAAGGCATCTATGTTCCTAATTTTGAGCTGTTTTCTTATATAATACTCGTAAGCGTTTTTAAAAATAAAGCGCATCTTTACCTTCTCACATTTAAAGCGAGAAACTAGTCAGCGTTTAACAGAAATAAGTACAATACGTTTCAGTTTGTACCGAACAAGGTTTTCGTACCGGCTTACAATTAGGGCGTGGGAAATCCCTACAGGACCGATGTATCTTCTGGGGTCAAAGTGTACTAACACGGGTCTCGCCCGATTTCCTTTCCTAATAGATCGATCCTGGGATTAGGGATCCCTTCTCTCTCCGTAGCGGGCTGATCTCTCCACCTAACTCCCCGTCATAGTAGGGTTAGTGACGCCCAGAATGACGCTTCAGACGGACGTGTAACAGTCCGGTGAGTGAAAGAGAGAGGATACTATTCTGACGAACTGCCAAAAATCTGTAGAAAGGTTCTTCTGCAGAATAAAAACTAGAAACCGCTTGAAATTTGGATAACGTTCCTCATGTGACAGGCAGAAGAAGGCCACTTTCTTGTCACTTTTATGGAGGAAGACAATTTAAATTTTGCTTAGTTTTTCAGTAAATTTTATCTAGAGGGTGTGTTGTGATGCAGGAGTCGTACTCTTTGAATGTGATAACTCAGGGATAGGTACATTAATATTTATACTGTTGCTGAATGATAGATAGATAGATAGATGGATGGATGGATGGATGGATGGATGGATGAATAGATAGATAGATGGATAGGTAGATTTGTTAACTGCAATTGGGTTGACACCCGGTGGCAGTAGTACAGTACACATTTACACACAAAAAATACATAGAACAACACAATTAATTTGGGAAGAGTGCAGGCCGTATCACTTCTTTGCGAGTTATACCCTGGCATTTTCCTTCCAACTGAGGAAAAAGCACGGAAAAACCTCAGTCAGGGTAGCTGAGTAATCACCATTACTGCCTACTTTTCTGGAGACATCCGTTTCAATCCATTACCTGGAATACGAATTGTATATTTTCATTGCTTTTTGGCGGTTTAACAAGCCGAAGTTGGCGACTTTTTCCGTGTTTGTTTCGCCTCGTTTATTCTTGAGTTTATTCGTGTATTACAGAATGGTAACCGCTAGACGGATTGTATTAATATCTGATGTTTCCGATTTTGTTAAAACCGACGTATACCCCAAGTTCGGTTGAGAACGGTCGATTTTGATGAGCATTTTACGTGAGCTCTACTTGCGTTTCTGAACTGTTTTTGACCTTAAATCAAGAACGGTTCAAACGAAAGTCGCAGACGAAATGGACTGTCTTTATACATGTTGTGGCTTATAAAATCTTCCATAATTTCTGTATAGCTACAGAAAAGGACGGAACGCTAAACTCATTACACATGTGCTGAGATTTCCAAATAGTTACTGGTTTCTGCTTATTCAGATTACAATTTTGCAGCCGGACAAAATTCTTAATTTTTATTCCCATTCTTAATTATCAACAATTCCACAATTGTTGCACAAAATAAATTTAAGAATGGAAAGTTTGTATCCAGGATCTAGTTTCCTATGTGTGCGAGAAATTTCCCGCCTTTTGTAGAATCCTAAGGTTCATTATCTTTCTCAGGAGCGTGCCACTAGGCTCTACCATGAGCCAGTGCAGACCTTCATGTCAGGTTTCTCCCTTTCAGTATCTTTTTTGTCATTTATATCTAGGTCTTCTAACTGGTTTCCGGTCTTCACGTCCCTCTTATGTCTCAGCTAAAATAATTGTATTTCGCTTAATGTGATTAAATAAATTACCTCTTCAACCTACGCGAATTTCTTGCGTATTTTGAGGGTTTTGAGGAAGAAATTTGAAAGTGACTACGCCATATTATTGATTGCATTTTTAAGTCACACTGTCGGGAAGGAACGTATTTGTACTTGGTACAGGATAAGGGCGAGTAAAATTTTAACAGTTTGATCTCAAGCGTTTTAGTTTATATCGCAGGATAGCACTAATAATAAGCTCCGCGTTTCCAGTCCACAACTGTCAGAACTGTTCACACAAACCACACGCGTCACAGATCAACACCTCAGATCCAACACAACCGACATTCATGTTGGTGACTGTCAGAACATACTGAAACGTCTGTCGATGCGGAAACTACGTAAATCTTGGATTATCTGAATTAAAATATTCACAAAATTTGACTGAGAAGACACATGAAATTCCAGAACATTCCGGGAACTCGAGATGCAGAACGTATTACGCTGGTAAACGACGAAGCAGCTTATGACAGGGACGTGACGTAACATAGGTCCACCGCATTTACGATGTTCGTCTAAAATATGAAGCATCTCATCGCTCGACTAGAATGTAGTGTCACCAACTACATGGAGCGTATATTTCTTAAGAAGCTGACGGTCACTTAGCTGCTTTATAAATTCCTGTTTTATATGGAGTCTGAAAACTCATTATAGTATTCAAATGGGCTACCATTAGACTATTAGCCTGCGTTGTTATATATTGCAACGTTAATCACCATCATTCAGTGCTCTGTCTTTGGGATTGTAGACTTTTATATAGGCATCAAATTTCGGGATAGCTGGCTGGCTGCTTGTTTTCACGATAGTCACAGCTTAGTTTGGTACCTATGCACCCGTCCCTGCATGACGTCGTATTCCAGACAACAGCGATTTTCTTCCGTAGGGCTATGAGACCCTCAGATCGAATACCGTCCACATTATTTAGAACCTCTGTTACGGTTATGTAGTCAACACAATAAATGAACTGAATTTAACCCTAAGATTGTCTTATGTCTACATTTTGTCGTTTTAGTCATTCCTATTCTTCTCCTAAGCCAGGTCGCAACCGGAACTCAATTGTGGAAGGCAATTTTATACATTATTTCAAGGTATTCGTCAGATTTAAATAGATATATTATCCAAAACAATTTCATTAATTCTGTCAAGAGTTGTACCTGCAATTGGCTTAGCATCGTAACCGAAAAGCGTAAATGAACAGAAAATTAAAATAATGGAATAAAAAGTAAAGATAAAAATTAAAAAGATGTTCCCGTATTGTAAGATACAGGTGGTAATTCCGTTCACAATTGAACATTTTTGCTAGGATCTCCATACTGTTACCACATCCTGTATAATTAGACGGCGTACTGTTACATAAGCATCGAATGTTGTCAGTAATTCTTGTAACGTCAGGCTGACGGAATGTCCCACTGTAAGCTGTTGCGTAAATACAACCAATTGTTGGTCCACAATGACAATTACTGTAAATTGTAATCAGCATAAATGCATCTGTCAATTGTATAACATATTTATGACTCTGATCCCGATAAGCGTAATATATCTCTTCTGGTACCTAGAATATTGATACGAATACACTGTAGGTAATCAGCTTAGTGGAAATTCTGAATGAATGCTGGTTATATTTCCAGACTGTAATCTGATTATGAAGTAATGTCATTTGTCATTAGCATACGCGAAGACAGGGCCGCTGGCACAGCGGTGTCGTGTATAATTTGTATTCAGGAGATAGGCAGTTCGAGTTCTACCCTCGTCACTAGATACAGTAACTGACATTTATCGCGATTCGCCTCAGTTTCTGCTAGGAAATCTAGTTTCAATGTTCTGACATTGATACCCAGTAGGTCTACTACATCGCTCCATAATTACTATTTACAAATACATTGTAATATTAGGTTAGAATTGTGTTTACCCACCAGATGGCTGCCAGACAACATGGAATAAGTAAGTACAAATTTTGGAATGCCGGAAGAGCGCTATCTCGTGCCGTTTTGGTTTGTTTTGGTCAGTTCGTATTTGAGGTTATATTGAGCTCTGTTACGTCGGCGTCCGTTTCGTGTTTTTACAGAGCCGCCTCACCGGCAGCGATAGAAAGTTTCCCCGCCATCAACGTTTTCTGGCCTGCAGTCTTTTCCACAGATAGCAGTTTCTTGGTATATGAAACATTATTTTAGCGTTTCCTACAAGGAGAAGAAGTTTGGGAAACACTGGATTAGACACTATACGTACATAAGTAGGTGTCTGTACAATTACAGAGTAAGAGCAATGAAAAATTTCGTGTGTCTTCCTTTCCTGGTGCAAGTATATGACCCGCATAGTTCCTGGAGAGATTTTCTGTTTTGGTATATCATCTTCAAGATGAAACAAAGTCACACGTCAATATTCTTACTGTAAGTTTATGAGAAGTATTTATTTATTTTTAATGTTTTCCATCTCAAAGTGTTATAACATATAAATACAACGTGTCAGTCAATAACACAACACTTTATTTTATATACAATAAAAATAGTATATTGTCAGGGCGACATGTTTCGACATTTATTAGGTCATCTTCACGCCCTCTGGGAGAACAGATCCAAAAACTATCCATATTTCAATGCATTTGGGATCCCACAATGCATTGAAATATAGATAGCTTTTGGATCTATTTTCCCAGAGGGCCTGAAGATGACCTAATAAATGTCGAAACATGTCGCCCTGACAATATACTATTTTTATTGTATATAAAATAAAGTGTTGTGTTACTGACTGACACGTTGTATTTATGGGAAATATACATCCTATTTTAATACTCAGATTCAAGCATTTTGGAAGGAACAGAATAACAGCTCAAAACTTAAGCTTCCTTTATCATAAACAGGATCACTTAATGATATAAGCACGAGTGTTGAGCTTTGTTTAGATATATAAAATATTCTAGAATAATTTAATGACGCCTGTGGAATAGAGTCTGCGGCGATGAATTTTGGGATTCTACTAAATTGTGACATACGATGCAATATGTGCGGCTGTTTGCATTGGCGGGACGTGAAGCGGATTGCTCACATCCGTATAGAGCCGATGTTATGAAAGCGCGCAGTTCTACCTCCATTTTCTGTGTGCCTTCATGACGCACACACCTACAACTTGACTTTCAGCTTTGTGCTAGCGAATGTCTACAGAAACAAAGAAGGTGCGAGGGAGTCAAAATCTCACACTTATTCGGTTAGCGAGGTTCAAAATTTTGAAGCATAAAATTCGTTCAAATTAAATGTAAGAATGTAGTACCTACCTCACAGAAAACAAACACCTTATTCTTAACAAGACAGTATTAGGCGGCTTTATATCCCAGATGTGGGCCCGGTAGCTCAGTCGGTATAGCGACTTACTAAGGGCTGGACGGTCCGGGATCGAATCCCAGTGGGGACGAGATTTTCCACCCGTCCAGACCGGTCCTGGGAGCCCACCCAGCCTCCTGTAAAATGGGTACCGGGTTTTTGCCGGGGGTAAAGTGCGGCCGGGGCGTGCTGCTGACCACTCACCACCTTCTAGTGCCGCGGTCATGGAGGAGTAGAGCTACACCTCGACCCACACTCTGGGCCACACCGGACCTGTAACGGCATCACTTCTGTATCCCAAAACATTACACTTTTTACGTAAGTAAATACGGAAGTGAATACGTATCCTAATAGAAGGATTGCTTAATTAGAAGAGACGGGGTGTAAAGGAACCTTACGGAAATGTTACTGATGCAGAAATAATAACTGCGAGCAACAAATGTGAAAGCGTTTTCATTTCTCGAATTAATTTACAACGAATTATAAGTCCGTTTGCTTTGAGATGCCAGTGTTCTGTGATCTTTGCCACCGATTTGGTGATTATTAAGTAAGTGATCCACTCATTTGATCATGTGGGTATTTACCTGCTCAATCATATCTTCGGACGTGGCCACATTTATATTGCGATGACAAAAGGAAGAAATTGTCAGAATGTTGGAGGTTTGTCTGCAGGGGTTCAGAATCAGGTAAACGTTTCCCAGGCGAGAAAACACGAGAAAGTATATATATATATATATATATATAAGTAATGTCTGCATTGGCTCCATTAACTTACGAATTACTTACAAATAGCCGTAATTTTATGTTTGTGAACTATTTTTAAATACTTTAAGATGGGGGTTGTAACGGAATTCGTAGTAACAGCGAAGAGTACGGCATCGTATAGTAAGAAGAAATTTTCAGGTCAGCTTCAATCAATACTGGCAGTCTGTTCAATATTTCAGCGATTTAGATAGACGGACAGCATGAGTTAGTGATTGAATGGCGGCGAGTCAGGGAGCAAATCAGTTCATCAGCCTGCCGGTTTAAATAATTGGATCGCAACCCCTTAAATCATTTTTAGACTTGATGCTGAACAAAAAATTGCCAATAAGTGTTGGATCGTGATTTATGCAATAAATACTGAGAACACATACATTTCGTACTGTGTTTCCCTTTCACAAGGTGTAAGAGTAGATTTACCTTACACTACGCTGTCTGTATTTCCTACGTACGTCATTGTACTGTACCCAACTTGTCGTAACTAAATTTTTCAGATCGGTCACATTAACATGGCGGGAAATGAACTTGTGAAGGGGAGATGTTGATAGTGCCACTTAGTTTAGAATCCCAAATTGAATGTATGGTAATAGATCTGTTGTAAGATGCAACCTATGTTAATTTTAAGGAACCTACATAATGGCAGCTGCGTGAATGTGGTGTTAGTTTCTGGATTGATGGCAGCAATTAATGAAGCACACCAGCTATATTCTGTGCGTGAAATTTGGTATATGTAGCTGCTGTTACTGACTGTGGAATTTGCAGCTGATCTTGGCAGTGTTCTGCGCTGTGGAAGGCCGACGGCCCATTGTTTCTGACCAGTAACCCATTACGCACGCTTTGCAGGTCAACTGCATTATCTTGAGTATGGTACAGCATGTGATTCACGAAATATTTTATGTTTGTTGGACCGTGCATCATTGTGATAACTGGAGAATAAAAACCAACTAGATGCTACTTATTATTTTATTGTACTTCTTATAGGCTCAACATGTTTATATATATATATATATATATATAGGACAATTCATTAGAATAAAATATTGTTTCTCGAAATGTGTGCCAGCTTTCTAGAGTAAAAAAATGAGAGCATCGAGTTATGTTTAAAATACAGTAGAACACGTAAATCAGTCCCTTTACAGGCCTGGAGTGGCCCAGAGGGTTCCAGGAAGTTAAGGTTCCCAGATTTCATGACAACGGCGCAGGTTGGTGGTAGGTTGTCAGCCTTACGCACCGGCCGCCTTTACCCCCAGGGAATGCTTCTGGCACTCATTCCTGTTAGAGGCTGAGTCAACCTCACGGCCATAGTGCGATCGGAAGGATTTTATGTCAATGAAAAATTCCAATGACACCAGCTGGGATCGAGCCAGCGACCTTCCGATTTGTAGCACAGCACCTTAACCACTGTGCCACCGCGGTCCCC
>Ga0131853_10023671_pt1 | contig 11088 bp, 10 predicted proteins | sample TergutLab28metaG_FD_92764 | JGI IMG/M metagenome (GOLD analysis project Ga0131853, IMG submission 92764) | Labiotermes labralis P1 segment gut microbial communities from Petit-Saut dam, French Guiana - Lab288 P1 (version 2) (version 2) | ecosystem: Host-associated > Arthropoda: Insects >...
ACACCAAGCGGGCGGTTTTTGACTTATATGCACACAGATAGACCCGTTTATAGGCCAACGGATTCTGTTGATATCTTTGGCGTGATACTTCCTAGATATGGGCAGGCGCATTCTGAAGACGACTTGTTTACGTTGCGTTTTGGAAATATGTTTGAATGGCCGATTGTTTTGGATGAATATGGTGCGTTTAACGTTAGCTTACCGGTTGAAAACATTTTTGGGCATGTGACGATTGAGGTGCAAATAAACGGCGAAAGATTGATGTCTGCTTGGGTTCAGTTTATGGATTACGCAAACCTGAGTTTTGTTTTGAGCGGCAATGTTGACAGAAACGCATATTTCTTTGGCGAAACGATGGATATCGAAATTGAGGTAAGGGATTTTGTTGGCACCCCGATTGACGGCTTGGAATTAGCTGGTTGGGTTGACGGAACGAGCGAAGCGATAATTACGGACAGTTATGGCGTGGCGCGCGGAACGTTCAACGCGGGGCCGTCACATCATAATAGAGGTGATATACATGGGGGTCCATTCGCGACGTCACATTGGTTTTCGACCGTGGGAGGGCACAGGCTTCGCAAGGCGTTAACTTACCGTTCATTGTCGCGCCGCGTGACGTTATGATGGAGTTTGAACAAATTGATGATTATACAGTTGAATTAACGACCAATATGATTGTGTTGGATAGGATTAACGCCGCGGACACGCGGGAAACACCGTTATGGGGTTTGGCGAACGACCGAGACAACTTTCGCGGAGCGCCCGTTGAGGTTGATTTTACAGTTGAGATAACGCGTTCGGTAACCACGCAGACGTTGGTAAACCAGCGATATGATCACATTAACAGGCGCGTGGTTAACGAATATAATTTCGAAACGATTCGAGCTGTCGTGTATGTTTTCACGGGGCGCACTTTGGGCGGAAGAGCGGAATTGATTAATCTTCCCACTTCTGACGACCCGTTGATCAGTTACAGCATAATTGTGCGTTATAACGACACACGCGGCCTTGGCGTAGAGATGCATATTTGGTCAATTACGCATTTTTGGCGGCAGGAGACCGAATCTATTTTTAGGCACTTTAATTTTTACGTTGAGGGAAGGGAATTCACCGATGTTGACGGCTGGTGGTTTGAACCGCGTGACTTGCGCGTGGGTGAAACGACGAATATTGTTCTTAGGGAAGGGCATCCTTGGTTTAGAGATAACCATACGACACCGACCACGGGGCGCATGATGGTGATTTTGGTTCGCGACGGAATATTGTCGGTTAACGTCGGAAGCCCGACGGGAACGCCGCTTACCATGCCGGAAGAAGCGATAAGCAACGCGATGTTGTTTGGGGCCTATTTCGACAGGGGTTATATCTTTATGATAGAACAGCCGAGCGCGATAAATTATGATTATACGGAAAGAGAAATACAAATAGAAATGGAGTTCGACGCGGAACGTTACAGCCCGGGTGACGAAGTGACGGTGACTGTTAGAACCACCGATGAAAACGGCAGGGCTTTGCCGTCGCGCGTTACGGTTAGCGTGGTGGATGAATCCGCAATGCTCGGAAGAGCACATAATGCAAATTTCTTATCACGGCTTCATAGAAGCTCACAAGTGCATATATGGAATATACGTGTTTCGCAGTTCGCTTCACACCGGCAACATGCCTTTGACGCGTCAACGGGCGGCGGCGCGGAAGGCGGCGGCGCCGGTGACGCAGGGGCCGAACAAACGTTTCGTGATTGGTTTTTAGATAACCCCGTGTTCGAAGTCATTCAGACAGACGATAATGGGGTGGGAACGCTTACGTTCACCTTGCCGGATCAGATAACTTCATGGCGTGTTACAGCGATAGGTCTTACGCGAAACGGGTTTGCGGGCGACGAGCGTTATAATATTATATCAACGTTGCCGTTTTTTGTTGACCTGCTTGTGACCAACGAATTTTTGGTGGGTGACGACATTGCGGCGTCAGCCCGCGTTTTTGCGGACGCGACCGTGGACCGCGCGCTGCTTGGAAATATTGATTTTAGCTGGGAAATTTTACATGATGGAGAACTCATAACCGCATCGCAGGAATATACGGGAACGCGTTCTATGTTTAACGCGGGTAAATTGCCCGCGGGTGAATATTTGATACGTGTTTCGGCAACCGCAGGTGGGTTTAGCGACGCGGTTGAGCTGCCGTTCAGCGTTGTGGAATCGGGCATGATAATTCCGACGCGGATAATTCAACAAGTTTCGCCGGAGGAACCTGAATTGGTTGATCTAATAATGAGGTCATTACCTGTACAAATTACGCTAACTAACGGAAACATCAGGCAATTAGCGAACATTATGCATGGAACATTAAGTTGGGGTTCGCTCCGCACCGACGTGATGGCGGCGACAGCGTTTGTTAATAATTTCCATGGGGGAGAAGAGCACGCGGAAGAAAGGATAATTAACGTTAGATCCCAAATACACGCGTCGAACGGCGGAATACCACAATTGACATACGCGGACGCGGAGCTTCAATATACCGCGCGCTTTGCGGCTTCGCTTCCGGAATTTGTGAATCGCGACCATATTATTAGATATATTGAGAGTGAAAACGACCCGCATAGAAGGTATGTGGGCGCGCACCAGCGCGCTGTTGGCCTGTTGGCTTTGGCGGCGATTGGGGAACCTGTTTTATTAGATATACAATGGGAAATCGGTCAACTCGACTTTTTACCCGTGAGCACCTCGATTTCGCTTGACAGGTACATGACCGTCCTTTATTTGTCGGCCGCGCTTGTGGCGGCGGGTGACGACGCGGCGGCGCAAAGACTTATGAACCAATTAAGTCAACAGACACTTACAGTGACAAGCGACGCCGAGCTGGCTAATGCTTTACGTTTGTTTATTAACACAGCGATCAACCCTCAAGAGGCGTGGGAATTTTTGGCCATTGGGCGCGTAAATCGGTATGTAAGCGACGTGCCAGAACGTATAAATTTCGTACGCAACGCGATTTTCTTAGAAGAGAATATTTCGGAAGTGCAATTCACGTTGGACGGGGTTACAAAGACGGTGGTGTTGGAAAACTTCGCGCGCCATTCTTTGCATATCACAGCGGAACAATTCGAAAACTTGAATTTAACGCCGATTAGCGGCACAACGGATTTTGACGTGCAATTCTTTTCTTACGACGCGCGGAATTGGGACGCGAACGGAAACCGATTGAGGATCGAACGAAGCATAACGCGCGAAGGCGGTCTTTACAGGGTCGATATTCGCGTAACCATACCACGCGGCCAACAAGGTACGTTCACCATCTACGATAGGATGCCGAGTAACATGCGCTTTGTTCCCATGAGGCATAGGGTTGACCAAATGGGTTGGGCGACGATAAGGAACACGCAGCGGCAGCTGGTTGAAATCAACTTCCATCAAAGTGATTGGAATGGTTTAACGCGCACGTTCAGCTATTTCATGGCGCCGCTTTTTGAAGGTGACATGGTGCGTGGCTCGACATACGTAAGCGGTCACGACCCGCGTAACCATATTTGGGGTGCGGCTAGATGACGCGCTTCGTAAAATTATTAACCATTTGTACGGTGGCAGTTATATTGGCGTTATCGTCATGCGTAAGTGAGCAGGAAGACGGTTGTGAAACGTACAATGACGAACCGAACATTTATGGAAATGATGTTGAAACATGGGTTGACGGTGGAGAAGCCGAATTGGTTACGCCACCCGAACCGACCCTTGCGCTTTTACATCTAACGCACGACGAGTTTTTTCATTCAATAAACAACCCCCGTTCATTCCCGGAGCAGCCAGCCGGGAGAATTGTGGCGGGGGTAGTTCCCCACCACAACACGGCCGCTGTGCTTATAAGCGGCTTTTTTTCGCAAGCGGCGAGATTCGACGAAACATATGACCTTGTTATTATACTTGCGCCGAATCATGAAGGTGATTTGGCGAACGTTGTGTTGTCATACAGAGATTGGAATATCGGCAGCGGCGTTCCGACGCATCGGGGGTTTGTGGGTGACTTGATGGCCGATGAAAATATAAATTCTGTTATTTCGCATTATCGGATGGAGCGGGAGCATTCGGCTTCAATATTAATTCCCTATATTTACCATTATTTACCGGGTACACCGGTGGCGCCTGTTTTGCTTAATCGGTTACTTAACTTCAGTGAAACGATTGAGTTGTTTGATTGGATGAATAATTGGATAAACGAATCAGGCAAAAATGTATTGTTGGTCGCGTCGATTGATTTTTCCCATTTTCTTACGATCGGACAATCGAGGATGAGGGACGCGGCAACGAAAGAAGCTGTTTTGTCGAATGATTTGCGGCGCATTCATGAAATGAATTACCATAACTTGGATTCGCCCGCCGCTATGATAATGTTTTTAATGTACTTACAGGAGTTAGGTATTGATCCAAAAATAGTGGCGCACACTGACGCGTCTGAATTCTTGGGATCAGGGATTGAGGAAACAACGTCCTATATGGTTATAATTGGTGTGGAAAAGGAAGTTACGCAAGTGAGGCTTACGTTCACAGGTGATATAATGCTGCATCAGGCGCAATTCGACGCGGCGCTTGACCCGGCGATGGGTGGACGTGGCTTTGATTATGCGTTTTCCGCGGTGAGTCTGTTTCTGCAAAGCGCTGATTTAACGGTAGGTAATTTGGAAACTGTGTTGGCCGGTTTTTTTATGGATGACGACCGAACAATTTTCCCGAGGTTTTCCGCGCCTGATGAATTCGCCGCTGCGCTTAGGAACGCGGGTTTTGACTTGCTTTCCACGGCAAACAACCATGCTCTTGACCAAGGCGTTGAGGGGTTGTTGCGAACGATTGATGTTTTGGGCGATATCGGTATCTCCAATTTTGGTACGTATCGCAGCTTAGAAGCTCGTAACGAGGTGCTTGTTCGTGAAGTGGGAGGGATTCGTTTCGCGTTCTTGTCATATACATTTAGCACGAATGGCCAACCCATACCGAACGGGCGCGAATATTTGGTGAACATTATGCGTGAAGGCTTGATAAAAGCGGACATTGCGCGGGCGCGTGAAGTCGCCGACTTTGTGGTTGTTATGCCGCATATGGGGTATGAATATGAATTGGTTGTTAGAGAAACCACAGAGGATTGGGCGATGATGATGCTTTTGGCAGGTGCGGATATTGTTGTTGCGGGGCACCCGCATGTTGTTCAACCTATGGGATTTGTAGATATAGTTGAACGCACGGGTGAAACGCGGCGTGGGTTTGTGGCGTATTGTTTGGGTAACTTCATTTCTTCACAACGCAAGCCAAATACTTACACAGGCGTAATTTTGAACCTTTATTTTGAAAGGGTGGGAGACGCCGCGCCTACGTTTGCCGCGTATTCATATATAGCGACAAGGGTGATATTTTCTGATGGGTTCGGTAACCCAAATGTTAAAATAATTTTGGATTAGAGAGAATTATGAAAAATAGCGGGGAAATGGCATGAAGAGGATATTGATAATAGGAGGTGTGGCAGGCGGGGCGACCGCGGCCGCTCGCCTTCGAAGGCTTGACGAAACGGCGCGAATAATTATGTTTGAACGCGGCGAGGATATTTCATTTGCCAATTGTGGGTTGCCTTATTATGTTGGGGGCGTTATTAAGGATCGTGACGAGCTGCTTTTGCAAACACCTGAAAGCTTCAAACGACGTTTTAACGTTGATGTTCGTGTAAATAATGAAGTAGTTGCCATAAACCGCGTCGAGAGACATGTGCGCGTTAAAAATATAATTAACGGTAATGAATATGAAGAAGGTTACGACGTGTTGATCTTATCGCCGGGCGGTAGGCCGATTGTTCCGTCGATATGTGGAATTGAAACGCTGAATGTCTTTACATTGCGCAATATGGAAGATACTGACAAAATTAAGAATGCCATTAAAACTAACCAACCTAAAACCGCAATTATTATCGGCGGGGGTTTTATAGGTATAGAAATGGCGGAGAACCTGAGCGAAGCTGGGTTGGAAGTGGCGATTGTGGAAAAGGCGAAGCAAATCCTTAACCATTTGGATATTGAAATGGCGGCGGAAATTCATAGATATTTGCGTCGTAAGGGACTTACGCTATATTTGAACGAAACAGTAAACGAAATAGTAGTAAGCGGAAATGGCTTGTCAATTCGATTAGATAGTGATAAAATTGAAGCGGACATGGTGATTTTTGCTGTCGGTGTTACACCGGACACGGCGATAGCACGTGAAGCGGGGCTAAAGCTAAACAAAAATGGCGGAATTGTTGTGGACGAGTATATGAAGACAAGCGACCCGAACATCTATGCAGTTGGAGACGCGGTAGAAGTGATAGATTATGTTTCGGGCGAAACAGTGATGATTCCCCTTGCCGGACCCGCTAATAAACAGGCGCGTATTGCCGCAAATAATATTTGTGGCGTTCCGTCGAGTTATAACGGAACGCAGGGTTCGTCGATAATTAAAGTCTTTGAAATGACGGCGGCTTCTACTGGTATGAACGAAAAAACCGCTCGTCGCCTTGAGATTGGTTATGACAAGGTATATTTATGGGTTCCAAGCCATTCCGGTTATTACCCGAACGCGAAAGATATGTCGTTGAAGGTACTTTTTGAAAAGGAAAGCGGAAAAATTATTGGCGCGCAAATAGTAGGGTTTGGCGGTGTCGACAAACGATGTGACGTATTGGCGGTCGCCGTACGCGCGGGAATGACAGCGTTTGATCTTGTCGAACTTGAGCTTTGCTATGCGCCGCCTTATTCGTCGGCAAAAGACCCGGTTAATATGGCGGGGTTTGTTATTGAAAACACCGTAACCGGAAGGGTAAAGAACTTCCATTGGCATGATATTGACGCGTTGGCGCGTGACGGAAGCGTGACACTTATCGACGTGAGAACGCCGAGCGAAGTGAAACGTGGCGCTATCGATGGGTTTAACAATATACCGCTTGATGATATACGTAATTGCATAAATATGCTTGATCGTTCAAAACCCGTTTATGTTCATTGTAAAAGCGGGATGAGAAGTTATGTCGCCGCGCGTATATTGGCGCAGAACGGGTTTGAAGTTTATAATTTGAGTGGCGGGTATAGGTTATATGACTTAATGAAGGAAGGATGAACATTATGGATAAAAAAGCGCTTGTAAGCGGCGCGAGCCATGGTCTTGGGTTGTCGCTTGTGAAAGAAATGATGGGGCAGGGTTATATGGTGTTTGCGGGTGTTCGCGGGTCAAGTGACAAATCTGGTCTTAAGGGTTTGGAACCTAGCGACAGAGTGCATTTGGTTGATATGGACGTAAGTTGTTCGAAATCGGTTAAGGCCGCGCTTTCGTATGTTGACAAAGTTACGGGGTCGTTGGATGTTATTATCAATAACGCCGGAATTCTTTGTAAAGAGTCGCTCAACAACCAGGATAACACGATCTTTGATGAATTGGATGTTGACGCGATGGCGGAAGCCTTTAACGTTAATGCCTTGGGGGCGTTGCGCGTTGCTAATACTTTTGCGGGCTTATTGGCAAAGGGAAAGGATAAACTATTGATTAATATTTCATCGGAAGCGGGAGGCGTTTCTGACTGTACGAGAAATAAATGGTTTGGGTATTGCATGTCTAAGGCGGCGATGAACATGTTTGGGGTTTTGGCGCATAACGAATTGCGTAAACATGGCGGGCGCGTTTGGCAGATCCATCCGGGTTGGATGCAAACATACATGCACGGTTATTTGAACGAAGCGGCGAAATATTCACCTGATTATTCGGCGGAGAAGATTTGCAGCCTGATTCAGAACGCCGAAGCTTACAGGGCGGATAACGCGTTGTTTATGGATATGTATGGTAAAGAATTGAATTGGTAGGAGGATGTTTTTTATGGAAAATATATTAATTATCAGCAGTGTTGACGCGCCGTACCACCCACCCGTTAATATAGCGTCGTTAAGGGAAATATTAAATGACTATCAATTGACATTTTCTGAAGACAACGATGCGTTTCTTAGAACGAAAGAATATTCTTTGGTGGTTTGCTACGCCGATTTATGGGAACGCCCGTTGACTGACGTTCAAGCGGCCGCATACAAAGGGTATTTGGAAAGTGGCGGAAGGATTTTGGTGATACATAACGGTATTTCTGTGCAGGACACGCCTATGATTTCCGAAATCCCCGGAGCTCGGTTCACCCATCATCCGCCATATGGCGAATTGTTAATAGAGCCGATTATAGGGCACCCGATAACCGAGGATCTTCAGAATTTTACGATTATGGATGAACCTTATTATTTTGACGTAACCGGTAAAATCGAAGTAATAGCGGCATATAAGCATGGTGGAAATACGATTCCGGCAGCTTGGGAATATGGTTTAGGAAAAGGGACGGCTGTATATTTAATGCCCGGGCACGATGCGGCGGTGTTTAAATGTGTGGAATATCAAAAAATGATAAGAAACAGCGTTAAGTATTTATTGGACAAAGATTTATGAAGCTCGATCGTTTGATAGGTATGCTTACCGTATTGCTTCAAAAGGAGCGCGTCACCGCGCCGCAATTGGCGGAGCGCTTTGAAGTAAGCAGCAGAACGATTCGTCGTGACATCGAAACGCTTTGTATGGCGGGCATTCCGATTATAACCCAACAGGGCGTTGGCGGAGGGATCTCAATCGCCGAAGGCTTCCGGTTAGACAAAACCGTCCTTACTAACAACGAATTGACGGATATTATAGCCGCTCTTAAAGGGATAGGAAGTGTGACGAACCAAACCCAAATTAAGCGCACGTTAAATAAGATAGGCGCGAACTCTAACGCGGTACTTTCGCTTCGCGAGCCGGTGGTGATTGACCTTGCTTCTCATTATGAAGCACAATTGACGGATAAAATTGATGTTATTAAAAAAGCAGTGCTTCACAATAAAATTATCGAATTTGATTATTTTTATGAAAAAGGAGAAGTGCGTAAGCGGATAGAGCCATATTTCGTTATCTTTCAGTGGTCGGCGTGGTATGTATTTGGGTTTTGTTTGGAACGGAAGGATTGGCGTACGTTCAAATTAACGCGGTTATGGAATTTGGTTACGAGTGACGAAGAATTTTCCGTACGTGACGTACCGGAGGAAAAGCGGACGTTCGGCGCCCATTTAACCGATGAGATAAATCTCGTCGCGTTGTTTGATAAATCCGTTAAGCATTGTTTGGTCGACGCATATGGGCTTGACAGCTATATGGAGACGGAAGAAGGGTTATGGTTTTCGTTTGGGTTTACGAATAGGGGCTTCCTTGTTAGTTGGTTGTTGGGTTTTGGCGGAAAAGTGAAAGTTTTCGAGCCGAAATTTATTGAGGAGGACTTGAAAGACGCCGCTGTTGAAATTTTGGCGCGTTATAGTGGGTTAAAACCAAAGTAATCAACTAAACAGGACACACAGTTGGCTTGTTTTATATGATAAGCTGTGAAATAAAAAAGGGGTTTTGTTTTGTGAAACTATTGATAATGGATAATCATAATGGGGAGGGTAACTTTCCGTTTTTCAAAAAAGGTACCGAGGTTAGCGGCATGATGGCATGTGAACATACAGAGCATTGGTTTTCATGTGTTATTGAAGGTCATGAAACGTACGTTCCTGAAACATTTATTGCGGGCAATGAGTTGGCCCGTGATTATGACCCAACGGAATTGGTGATAGAAAAAGGAAAAACTGTTGTTTTATTAGAAGTTGTTTTTACATGGCTTTATGTGGAAAATGAAGATGGTAGAAGAGGTTGGGTTCCCGCTGGAAAGGTGGTTTCCATATGATTAGGAGTTATGAGGATTTTTATGGGCGCCTGATGGAAGCGGGTTTTTCGTCAATAGGCGGTAATGATGAAAACGTGTATAGCTTGTTTGAACAAATTGACGAGACAACATGTAAATGGCACACGGGCGACCCTGAAACGGATCCGTGGGAATGGCGCATACGCGTGTTTGAGAAAAGAGATGAAATAATCTATTCAAAAATATTTTTCCGTAAAACAGGGTTTATAACGCGTGAATGGTATCCTTATTTCTTGGCGGCGAGGCGGGATGGAAAGTCGTTTGACGATGAATACGCCGCCGGAACGATAAGTCAGTATGCGAAGCGCATTTATGACGCGGTTTCGGAAAACGGAAAGCTACCTCTTGAGGAGATTAAACATATAGCGAAGTTTACTCGTGAGGAGAAATCGAGGTTCGATAATGCTTTAGTTGAATTGCAAATGCGGTTTTACCTAATGATCTGCGGTGAGCGTCGTAAAATTTCACGCGCGGGAGAAGAATATGGCTGGCCATCAACCGTTTTTTGCGCGGTTGAGACGTTTTGGGGCGACGATGTTTTGGCAAAGGCGGCGCAAATAAGCGCTGACGAGGCGGCGGAGGTTTTAATGAAGCGAATCATGGAATTGAACCCGCAGGCCGATAAAAAGAAAGTTTTGCGGTTTATAAAAGGTTGAGCTGACGGAGGTTTTGAGAATGGATTACATAAAAAAAGCGCTTGAAATGGGTGCCGTAAACGCGGTAAGGTTTGAAACGGCGGACATAGCGTTCGACCCAAGGGTGGTTATCAAGTGTATTTTTGGATGCGGCGACTTTGGTAAGGCGCATACTTGCCCATATCAGCGATCACCGCTTTCGATGGAGGAGTATCAACGTATTTTTTCAACGTTTAAGTGGGGGATAATCATAGGTTGTTCGGATAAGCATACATCGCAAAAAATTTCATATGAAATCGAGCGGCAGTGCTTTTTGGACGGGCATTATTTTGCGTTCGCTTAGTGATTGTGGATTATGCAATAAATGCGCGAAGGCGAATGAAGTAGAATGCCGCTTCCCTGAAAAAGCGCGCCCGGCTTTCCACGCGGTGGGTATTGATGTGTTTAAAACCGTACGTCGACTTGGTTTGCCTATAGATGTTTTGCAAACGAGGGAAGACCCGCAGAATTGGTATTCAGCTGTGTTTATTGAATGATGAGAAGATTTGAGCAAAGTAGCTCTATTCGATTATATGTTTTAGCAAAAAAAATGTTCGATCAGTTGCGAAAGAATATATGTTGAACGAAAACGACATATTTGAGAGTTCTA
>Ga0131853_10023672_pt1 | contig 11087 bp, 6 predicted proteins | sample TergutLab28metaG_FD_92764 | JGI IMG/M metagenome (GOLD analysis project Ga0131853, IMG submission 92764) | Labiotermes labralis P1 segment gut microbial communities from Petit-Saut dam, French Guiana - Lab288 P1 (version 2) (version 2) | ecosystem: Host-associated > Arthropoda: Insects >...
GAGTGGACCCCGTTCCAGACCCACTACTACTCAGAAAATCTGGTAGCGCCGGGGATCGAACCCGGGACCTCTGTATCTGTAGCCAGAAACTCTGACCACTAGACCACAGAGGCGGTCCCCATGCACCTCTAGAGTTCGGAAACATCAACCCGAACTGCACGCAACGGATTAATGTCAGAAATCAGAATAGATTTAATTGCTAAAATTTGAGGATTTACTGGGTGTGCAAAGCGTTGTTTCGAATCCGGCCCGCTAGGTGGTCTACTGAAAATAACTGGAGGAAGGTATCAAGGAAACAAGAAATTACACAAGACAAAGAAATTGAAAAGATAATGAAATGGACCAAGGAAAGAAGGAAGGTAAATTAGGGAGAAAGGGAACTGGGAAGCAAATAAGGAATAAAGAACAGACGAAGAAGAAAGAAGGCATAAACGGAAGAATAAAAGAAGACGGGTAGATATAAAGGAATAAAGGAAAGTCGGGGAGAAGTTAGAGTTAGGTCTGCACTGGGCGTAGCTCTCTCTACATGAAGTGAAGGCGCAAGAAGGAAGATAAAAACATATTTGAAGTCTGACATAATTACCAGTTATATGAGACTAAATAGTAAATAAACTGTAAGAAGATACAGTCCCTAAATGTCATACAATGCTTAAAGGGGAAAACGAGAAGATACAGAAAGAACTGAAAAGGCCAATTTCGTTTTTGACGGTCAGAACGCGCTTCAAAGAACTCAACGCTTTCGACGGAATAAGAATAAAAGTAAGAATAAGGAGCCATTGTTATGAAAGACGTAAGGAAATATTTTCCAGTGTCTTGTAAGTAGTGGAAAACTTAGACAAAATTACGCGAGTGTGCAGGCCGCTTTACGTGTTTACTGACACAAGCAATCAAGTGTGGTCTCTTAGATGTTAACAAACCCACATTTCATTAGCACTAATACAGTTATTAATCCAGTGACACTTGGCGGAAATTACACGACGGTCGTGGTGTACAATTGAACGGCCTACCGACCTACTGGTTCATATGTGAATATATATTAACTGATCATGCCCACAAGTTTGCTCAAATTTTCAGGCAGGCGGCACACACAGTTCAAGAGAGAGTAGCCATAAGGAATACTGTAAACGGCTTTGTTCAAATACCCTTAGAGAAAGCATTAGTTCAGTAAACATTACGAAGTTCTGAAAGGCGTTGATATCCACAAGTTCTTGTAGCTCAGTTGTCATTTGCTACTTTCACGTCCTTCTTCCAGTCATGACCATAGAATAATAATCATTTTTGTGGTAATGCGACTGACGGCCATGTGGTTGGCGCTCAATGACGTATTGGAAAGTATGAGGATTATAAACGTGCAGACGTCGAGGAGAGAAACTGTAGACATCTCTTGACTTAGGTTACCATTTAGCGTGACAAACCAAAGTGTAAATTGAGGTCTGATCTCATAACGTGGCACTAGCCTAGAGCTGGGTAACACTTATTTTCTTTCTGGTACTGGCTTCCCTTACTTAAGAAGCAAAAACAAAATAAAAAGGCAAGCATCTTTATCGTTGCACCGTGCATTTTGTAGAGTCATTTAATTAGCACACCAACCAATGCACATACATAAAATTTTTACATTAAAACATTTAAAATCGCTCCAACATGTTTCGATCCTAAGATCATCTTCAGGGAGCTACACTGAAGATGATCTTAGGATCGAAACATGTTGGAGCGATTTTAAATATTTTAATTTAAAAATTTGTACGTATGTGCATTAGTTGGTGTGCTAATTAAATAAGGCAAGAAATTTATGTATAATGTGAGTTTGAGGTGCGTTCGTGCAGCATTTGTTGTAGTGAAAAATTAACAATTGTTGCACATTCTGGGTGTGTATTTGTAACCTTAGGTATAGAGCATGCAATGCCTGCTTATCTGTACAATGTTTTTCCACTTTATCTCATAAAGGCACGATTTAAAAAACATTGTTGAACATAACATGTGTGTTCAGAACATCTGTACAACTTCGTTCTTAAACATTTTTCACTCTAAGAAGAAATGAGCGAAATAGGATCGAAAATGTGTATGGGTCTTCATGTAAAGTACCTGTCATTCTTGTCCGATTTTAACGAAACTTGAATTTTCTGGGAATTTTTTCGAAAAGTAATTAAATATCAAATTTCATGGGAATACGTCCTTTGGGAGCCGAGTTGTTCCATGCGGACGGATGGACAGACATGACGAAGCTAATAGTCGCTCTTCATAATTTTGTGAACGCGACTAAAAATCAAAAACGAAAGATATTTACAATGGACTGCTCACAGAAAACCAATGTTTTTGCTTAAGAAATTACAGTATTGTTCGATACTTGTGAATGAACAATAGGAAAGAGTGCAACTGTTGACACGAGAGTGAACGTTGTGTATGTAATGCTTCATCTCCCGTAGATATTCCGAACTCACTTCATGAACTGTACCCTCATTAACATATATTGTATGGTGTGTTTTGGACTTTGTTTCCGATACTGACAGGCTTTCACACTTCGATACATGTGGCTGTTTACTCGTATTTTCCTGTTCAAGTGTCAATTCTTCTGGTATGTTACTTCACAGCCGGCGTTGCGAAGTATCGTATTATCTTTATCAGACCTGGACATAAAGGCAATACCATCCCTAAATGTAAACACGACGTAATATCCCAGCAGACTTTACTCTTCAGCAACACAGCTTTGAGTCAAATCTCCTATTTCGTAATTTGATGTTTGTTGGACCGTGCATCATTGTGACAACTGAAGAATAAAACTAACTAGATGCCACTTATTATTTTAGTGTACTTCTTATAGGCACAACATGTTTCGGGCACTACTATGCCCATCATCAGGAGCTCACGACTATAATGTTGATTACCACATTGATCGTTTCGTTCTTGGTTTGCTGTATGTTGGAGGTTAGGAGCGGTCAGGCTGGAGTAGAGTCTGGGCTGCAACCCGGATACTACTCCAGCCTAACCGCACCTAACCTCCAACCTACAGCAAACTAAGAACGAAACGACCAATGTGGTAATCAACATTATAGTCGTGAGCTCCTGATGATGGGCATAGTAGTGCCCGAAACATGTTGTGCCTATAAGAAGTACAATAAAATAATAAGTGGCATCTAGTTGGTTTTTATTCTTCAGTTATCTCCTACTTTCTAGTGCACGTTGCAAATTGGACTCTTATTAAGAGACTTTCATAAAAGCTGCCAAATAACGGTCTGCTATTTGTATTGTATATGGCTACACGCGTGACACATAACTGCAGCCGATAGAAGTATTTATGTTAAGTTTGTTATCGAATTGGATATCGTGGGAGAACTAGACGTGCGTAGGATAGTAATTGATGTTTGCCCGAAGGAAATAGGCATGAGGGAATGGACTGGGTTCATCTGACTTTGGGTGGTAGGGTCTAGTGACGACCTGTGATGAAACTTCTTTGTTTAAACCGGGAAAGATGTTCTGCGTCTCTGAACATCTGCTGTATTCTTACTTTATTCTGTGCAGTTTGTTATTCTATTGCCTGTATGAACAAGTCGTGCTATAATTATGTTTATTTTATTGCCTGTAACAATGTGTCTTGCCCCATTAAAGTTTACAACAACATATTGTAACAGTAAATATTTAGGCTTATATTATTGAGTGTAACAGTGTGTTGTGGCCATAAACATCTCGCTTATTTGCAGGTCCAATATAACGCCAGATGGCTGTTTCTGACATCCGTGAGTCTGCTACAAGCAAGACCCTATTGATACTTAAATTGGTACATTTAATTGTTTCAGATGCTGAATTTGCTACCTGTGAGAGGCTTTGTAATGAACTCGATTGGCCTATGATTTGTCGGATTAAACTGACGCTTGAAGTCTACCAGACGTTTAGCAGGTAAGCTACTGCTTCGATTCCTGAATCTGTGTCCTGTCGGTTTCATGACAAGAGGAATTTCGCATTCGAATTTGTCACTAACGTAGGATATTTATGGTAATGGAGAACATTTGGATCTGACAGAGAGGGAATAAAAACGGGAAGTGGAGAAAATCACACAGTGAGGACATTTGTAACTTGCGGTCTTCATCAAATGAAGGAGAACAAGATGGGCGGGACAAGTGGAAGGCACGATCACATAGGAAATACATACATAAATGTCGACGACAGGAAACCTGGATAGAAAAGGCTATTTTGAGACTTGAAGGACGGCGGAAAGGATGAAAACTAAATTGGACTGAGAGATAAAGTGAAATGCCAACTTAATGCAACTAGGTAATTTTATTGATGTATATTTTAAATCCATACGCCTTCACTGTCAGTATAGAAATCCAACCACTCAGCACTGGAGATAAGAGCCTAAAAGTTCGTCAAGAATGTAACATAAACAGAAGGAAGACATCACTTAACAAGCGTAACATTAGCGCATAGTTGTTAATGTTTTTAACGTTTTAAATCTTAAATACATATTTTGTAATTAACAACAATATATACGTGTAACCTCTTTAATATATACCGGTTAAAGTTTTAAAATTAGGTATCCCGATTGTACTATTTTAGCAAAACGACACATGCATTTTATACATAGTTTTATCAAGAATGTAAGCGTTTGGGATCCTACAGTGCATCTTTAAACATTTTAAGTAAGGATCTATTTTCTTAGAAGGGCCTGAAGATGATTCTGTAAGAATCGAAACATGTTGTCCGAGTACAATAATAAACATAATAAAGTTTTTTTTTGTGTTTGACTGACACATCATTGTATATTTATTATTAACATATTCTTAGCTCGACATGTTTCGGGTACATAGCTCATCATCAGGAGCATTAGGTGTTGAGTTGCAGCATATGGTTTTCTGTGCCGAGTTTTTGGATGGGTGGTGGTCTTGAGAGCCGCTGCGTAGGTCGTGTGTACGGTGCGGATGGTGTCGTGCGACACCAACCGCACCGTAAACACGACATAAGCAGTGGCTCTCAAGACCACCACCCATCCAAAAACTCGGTGCAGAAAACCATATGCTGCAACACAACATCCAATGTTCCTGATGATGGGCGTATGTACCCGAAACATGTCGAGCTAAGAATACATCAATGAAATTGCCTAGATGCATCAAGTTGGCATTTAACTTTATTTCATGAGAAAGATGCACGGTCAAACAACACTCAAGTTGACTGTGAGGTTGCGATTTGGGTTCAGGTGGCTCGGTATACACCTCATGTGCGAGCGGTTGTGAACACAGTAATGGAAACGTGGAGAATTTCTTTATCAGGCGAGTGACTATAAATGTTTCAAAGATTCCTCTCTGTGGTGTTGGTTACTTGTATATTCGTTGCAATGAATACTCTAAACGGATATTGGGGCAAGAGGTTTTTATCTTCTCCAGCGCGTCCAGACCGGCTGTGGGACCCACCAATCTTTCTATTCGAAGGGTGCCGCAGTTTCGTTTCTTGCGGATAAAGCAGCTGGAGCGAGAAGCTTACTACTTACCACTTACGTCTATCTGCTGCCTAAATTACCAACACGTGACGCACTCTCTCCACCCTCCACTTGTGCCTTTCGCTACTTGCACACGGGAAACGTTACTGCCCTTACCTTCTCTTTACTACATTCCCGCAGGTCCAGGGACAGCCTTGTGTCTCGATCGGACGGTTATGACCAAAGAATCTTCACGAATACAGAGAAAGCAAGCTACGATATTTATCACAGCGACTGTTCGCTGCGGTCTCTGTGGAATATGGGGTGCAGGCGAGATATCTGCGAACGGGATGTGTGTGGGGGAGGAATGTGACTTGTTACACGTCGTGGCCGATTTCACGGTTTTGTTGGGGATTTGCCTCCCACTAGTATGCTGAATTCGGATGTTTTAAAAGACAGTTGCGACTAATCACGACTTCCTACTACGTTGTAGCGTCCATGACGGGCAAAAGTGTTGCGAGCTATGTATTGTGCTTTGTCGTGAGCCTCAGTGGTCGTGAGGTGATTTGCATCCTTTATGAACCTTAGAACACGCTAACACGGGTTGGAAAACGGCAGTTACCGTCACGCGCCAGCAATACTTATTTTAGAACACACGTGGAAGGAACCCCCCTCCCCCAAGTCGCAGCCACTGCGTGTCATTTTACACTTCTTGTCCTTTTCTGCTTCCGAATGTCTCTCCCTTTTCACATATTAATCAACATCTCATAAATACCACGCTGATAAATGGTATCTTTTAAGATTTTCATTCGCGACGATTCTTTCATCACAAACCTTCCCTTCGCGATTTGTGACCATTGCTGTGTGCGTAAATGAAATATAGCCTATGTATATTATTTCATGAATTATGCAACTGTGTACACCACTGAATGTGGTGGATTGACTGAATTAGTAAATGGTAAAATAAGTGACCGACTTAAGAGACTCGCTTCAATTAAGTACGTTGTATTCTGTTGTAGAGTTCTGCCTGAGAACTTGCCATTTCCCCAGGATGTGTAGAACGACACTGAATTTGCGGTACATGAGTGTTCGTCTGTGTATCCTCAGCAACCCGTCACCAGTCTGTTCCATGTCACAGTGACATCCGGAAGACAAGTTTGTCGGAAAGTCATTTCGCAGTTATTCTCCTGTCTGTGTCCCTCTCGCTCATGTGAACTGATGTGTTTTGGAGCATGACAAATTGTACCGTCTTGTTGAATAGAGGCAACTGTCGGTTAGCTTCTCTTTACAGACTTCAGGCAATGTGTTACAATTACATGCTATTTTCGTAGCGTTAAGAGCCAATAGGCGCGGTTTTCTCCGCGGGCAAAGAATTTATTATATACAGCAAGATGAACAATGAGTTTTGTGGAAAGTTTATAACAAACTGACACTGTGCCGAGACAAAAGCAGGACAGAATAATCTGGGACAAGGTAGACCCACTGAAAAGAACTGAAAGTGGGTGTAGTCCATTTCAATGAAAAGTTCATTGAACGATGAAAGCCATTTGTATGACGTGACATATTCCAAAGACATTAACTCAGTACCCGTCAGATTAGAAATAAATGTTTCTGTTCGTAACAGAAGGTCCTGTTTCTGAAGTTTCATGACTATTGATTGTGACATTTGTGTGTGATGTCATCAAGGCAACTAATATACAAGCTAAATGTTGATACATTACTTTATTACCACTTTTGTGTAAAGAAAAAATATGATTTCAACTTTATTATGGAATGTGCACGCTAAATGACACTTAACATGTGTGTATATACAGCCTAAAACGCCTCAATTATTATCATGAGGATTGTAGTGTTGCTTGTAATTTAGGGACTGGACTTGTTGACTAGTGGAACTCTGAATTATTTCGTTTAATAAATAAGAAGTTTTCTGTCAAAAAGTTCTTGGAATTCAGCTTGTTTGTTGTTGCGGTTTTTGTCCTATTGGCGAGGGGGTTTGCTTATTCGTTAAAAAAACAAAAGTAAAGGGAATTTGCTGGTAATTAATTTTTTTTTGAAACATCCGAGTTTTTGGACAAGAATTATACTTACCGATGAGACTTTGATCGTCAGTAGGTTCCAGAAACGAAGACGTCCAAGTCCCCGAGGAAGAGACCGGAGTCTTCGCGCCTCAACAGGCAACGTTCTCCTAAGCCGAAATAAAAGAGCATAACGGTGTTTATCCACTTTTTGTACGTAACTATTTTTGATGAATTCATGTAATAAATTCACAAAATATACGTCAGCACAACAAATATTTATTGAAGCATATAGGTTATATGTTTCGACTTGTTAACTGATCATCATCAGGCCTCCAGCAGAATACGTCAAAGGCGCTGTTAAGAAATTGGGATCCCAATATTTTTTACAGTTGTAAACAAGTATAAAATCTGGAACTGGGTAAAATATGATACATATATTATCTAGTTAAAACAATGAAAACGTGAGTAGGTACTTGACACCTAGGACAGATTTTTTCACCATTTAGTTAATTGTGTATCATATTTTATCCAGTACCAGATTTTATACTTGTTTACAACTGTAAAAAATATTGGGATCCCAATTTCTTAACAGCGCCTTTGACGTATTCTGCTGGAGGCCTGATGATGATCAGTTAACAGATAGAAACATGTAGCCTATATGCTCCAATAAATAATTGTTGTGCTGACGTATATTTTGTGAATTTATTATATACTTCATTAGAGCACTTCGTGATGCCTTCTCTTGAATTTATTTGCAGAGAACAGCCAACAAAAATATTCTGCCTTTAGGTTTTAGAAGGTTTGCTGTTGCGCATTTGTGTGGGATAATTGATCGCTTCTCAAATTGGTGAATTTTTCATCATTACATAAGTCGGACAGTCATTTCCTTCGGTCAGTCTGTCGTTAGGTGTCCGTATAGCATTTCTCAGAATTGCGCTGTTGAATGCACTGCATTCCACGATATTCTCGAAATAATTGTAACACTATCAGCCTGAACCTACCTCAGCTATTTGTTTTGTACCGGCAGGTCTTGTGGTGAGTGCCCGCGGAATACATCCGACTGCTTCGGTAAGTTCTGCATTACTGCGGATGGCTTCCAGAGGGGACTGCTCACAGCCAACCGGCAACTTCCAGGACCCGTCATACAGGTGAGGGACGACGTTTCGTATGCACTGTCATGAAAAGAGCAGTGGTGGATTATGGCACTTTGTTGTGAAATAAGCGATAGTTAAAGCAAGGCCTCCGACAACGGCTTCTTGTGCTGTCGCAGCTGCTGACAGAATTTACAACAACAACAACAACAACAATAATAATAATAATAATAATAAATAAATTCTAAGGGAATTACATCAGTCAATCTTCACCAAACAACTTAACATCAGATGTACGAGTATATTAGACAAAGTCGCGAAGTTGTGACAGGTCTCACTTAATTCTCTTCTGTCGGTTTAATTTACACTTCCGTCAATACGCATTGCTAATATAATTGTAATTTGTCCCAGGTCATGCACCTTATTATAATCTGTCTTCTTATGCTAGCATCATCATCATCATCATCACCATAATCACCAACTAGCTGAATGGATTTGGGCCACTTTTTGACCCGCTACGGTCTCACACGTCCAGAAGTCTCTTGAATGGTCTCCTCTGGTTCCTTCTGCCTTGTGGTCTGTATTTTTTTCATTATGCTCTGTTATATCTTACGAGGCAAATAAGGGGCAGTGATGTGCAATACCATAGCCTGTCCTACCGAGCAGTCATCCTCACCTTCTCGTAAAAAAGTGCACCCATGTACAGGCACTGAGTCTCTGTACAGGCCGTACGACCCTTAGGGGGAGTAGAGGTGTAGCTCTACTCTTTCTTGACCACGGCACTAGAAGGGGGTGAGGGGTCAGCGTCACGCCCCGGCCGCTCTTTACCCCCGGGAAAGAACCGGTACCCATTTTACAGGAGGCTTCACCTTCTCGTGGTATACCTTATTTCCACAAACGAGACCATGAAGACCGAGTCACAGCGGTGTAACTGTTTCAACGGGAGTGGAGTAAATGCCACCCAAAACATGCCTTTCCAGAGGCTAAAGGTAGCATTCCTATTATTGGACTTACTCTGCTCTGGGGTCGTAACTCATACAGGGGAAATTCTAACTACTGCCAAATCTCACAACAAGAAACCGGACGGACACGGAAATGAAAAATAGGTCTTCAGATGTTCTTGAATGGAATTGCACTTTTGATAGGCTAATTGTACGACACTGTTTATACTCGTATTACTGTCAGCGCTCGTACGTGAATATAAATAACCAGCTCCATCAAATGACCACGACACTCTCCCGAAGGCCCAGGCCAATCGAACATTTTGGTGGGCCAATGAAGTGGATCAATAAAGCACGATTTCTCCTGGTGGCCGCAGATAAGCAGGACACATCCAGGCTGGAAGAAAGGTTGCTCATTGACTGGGTGTATTAGGCTCTTTCCATTAGGGGAGAAACGGTGTTCTGTTTTATAAGTAGCCTATTTAACTCTAAAACGGATTTTGCATGCACTCAGGAAGTTACATATGATAAAATTGAAGCTTAAGTTGAAATAAGGGTGAACACACACGCACGCACACTCACACACACACAAATGAGTACTTGAAGATCAGTCGTCTTTGTCTTGCAGGTGTGTGAGAATGACATACTGGTGGTGGACATCGTGAACCGCGTGCCAGGTCAGGGGTTCAGTATCCATTGGCGAGGTCAGCCTCAGAAAGAGACGCCAGTGATGGACGGCGTTCCCATGGTGACACAGTGTCCCATCTCCAGTTCAACTACTTTCCAGTACAAGTTCCGGGCTTCGCGAGCCGGGACACACATGTGGCATGCTCACACAGGTACACGAACAGACTTTAATGGCAACATTCGCCTGCAGAAAACGGTCCAGTGCCATCTGAAGAAAAGTATTTATTGTTAGTAAGTGGTTACTTTTCTTTGAGGTCATTTGTATCGATATTTACACAAATGTCGCGTTTGTGACCTACGGAACCCATTTCCTTGCCATTGCCACCCCGACAATCTGACGAGCCGTTGTCGTCACTATCCCACTGATTGTATCATTGCGGAAGAAGGGAAACATGGCTGTTACCGTTAACCGAAAGGTTTACAAGAGTTCCTTGTTATCTGTCGTGTAACGAACAATTTTATCTACAATTATCCAGTGTCTTTATTGGTTTCAGACAGAAAATGTAATGCAGACAGTCACGGAAAAAAGAATATTGTAGGTTATTTACATTAGCATGCCAATGCAGAAAATTTACATTGACGATTTAGACATTTTATTTTGTTGTTAGAAGTGGCTGATTTGCACTGATACTTGAGAAACAGCTGGTTAACTTTTTTATAGGAGCCTTCCCGTTATGTAATTCAATATTCGTAAAGTATTTTATTCAGTCAAAACACAACATCAATATGCAGCCAATAACACACAGTTTTTTTATATTTTGCTGACCGTGCATCGCAGTATAATCTTAGTAATTAACCAACTTAATGCACAAATTGTTACTTTATAATAAGATTTATTATATGCCTCTACATGTTTCGAGCACTATGTGCTCATCATCAGGAGGTCAAAATTGTATTATACAGCATCTGGTATCATCACACCTGTAGGTGGCCGTCCGGTGCA
>Ga0131853_10023673_pt1 | contig 11087 bp, 8 predicted proteins | sample TergutLab28metaG_FD_92764 | JGI IMG/M metagenome (GOLD analysis project Ga0131853, IMG submission 92764) | Labiotermes labralis P1 segment gut microbial communities from Petit-Saut dam, French Guiana - Lab288 P1 (version 2) (version 2) | ecosystem: Host-associated > Arthropoda: Insects >...
GACTACTGGCAGCCGAGGTGTGCGCATCAGCGGTAGTAATGCTGGATACACCATGTTCCGAGGTAGTGTGAAGGGTACTGGCTACCCACTGCATTCGCCAGTTTCCCCTTCACTTCCCCTCCCATACGTCACCGTGTGCCATCACATTTAAACTGGAGTCTAAGATTATACACCAGGAGTGCCTCGGTAGGCAAGCTCGGGGAGCCGCAGTTTAGGGTTCGATTCCAGGCAAGGGCTGTGTCTTTATCAAGTCAAACGTACGGTGGCAACACTGCTCACTGCTTGAGAGAACGCAACCAGCGCCTTCTGTTAGCAGCACAAGGACTACTGTTTACTGGGGAATCTATTTTTAAGCCCCCCCCCCCCACTTGGCCCAACATCCCCCAGCAGTTCATGGCGTCCTCATTAACGAGGCTGCACTATCACACTCACACGGCACACTCGGTAAGTCTCCTCTGGACGAGTGATCAGCCCGACGCAGAGACCTCTACCTGACAACACACAGCACTCTTGCAGAGTCTCACGTCCATGCCTCCGGCGGGATTCGAGCCCGCAATTTCAGTAAGCGTGCTGCCAAAAACTTCCATTAACACCATAAATGTGTGTATTTCGTGGTTTTTTTTTCTGTCCGTACTACAACAGGTTATTTTCTTCGCGCCATGATTTTATTTGTTTAGCAAATCTTTACCAAGTGTCGTTCACGGCCAGACTCGAATGCATGGCAACTATGTGAGGAACATTCAGTGCATGCAACTTGCGTGTGCCACGTTCTGGCCACCCCCTGCTGCATACTGTCGATGGTCGACGAATGAAATATGATATCGATCGAAGGGGGAGGGGGGGCGAAGCTCTCGGATAGAAAACCCGTCCCTGTTCCATTTTGTCCACAAATCTCACATGGCTTGGCCTGGGATCGAACCTTCCTAGGTGGAACGCTGTCCATGACATACCTCAAGCCATGGGACACAGTGTAGAGCCTCAAGAGAGACACTTCGAATTTTCTGATACGTAAAATCGATATCAACAGCTGTGTGGCAGTCGTGATTGGTGGCAAGGGGTGGGGTGGGGGATAGCCACGCCTGCCCCACCTAGCATGTATTTCCAAAACTAATTGTTTTTAGGCGCATTCCCAAAATTGCGAAAAACGACTGTTACCTTTGTCATGTCTGTCCGTCCGTCCGTCTCTCTGCATGTAACTCGGCTCCCACTGGACGGATTTTCGTGAAATGTTATACTTCAGTGTTTTTATCCTAAAATCTATCGCGAAAATTCAAGTTTCATTAAAATCTGACTAGCATAACGGGTGATCTATGTGAAGACAATGTACATTTTCTATCATATCTCCTTCAGTTATTCGTAGAATGAGAAATGTTTTAGAAGAAGCTGTAGAGAATATCAAAACACACATTTTATGTTCAATAACTTTTCGAAATTGCGCCGTTTATGAAAAATATCGTGGAAAAATAATGTAGAGCGGGGCAGGCAACCGATAAAAATATGGCGCTCGCGCATTGCATGCTGGATACCAAAGACTATGAACACACACTCAAAATATGCAATACTTACTGCTCTTCCATTGCAACTATGGTTGAATGAACGCGCCTGAATGTTACCATGTATTGCCTGCCTTGTTCTAAATTTGTACCAACATTGAAATATTTGTCTTATGTTGGTAGGTACATGGAGTTAATTTGTTGAGGCTCCTTTTTTGAATAAAAGTCTAAGTGAATATGAAAGGAAAGTTGAGAGTTGTTTGACGGTGCATCTTCCTCGTGAAATAAAGTGAAATGCCAACTTGATGCAACTAGGGTAATTTTATTGATGTATTCTTAGCTCGACATATTTCGGGTACATTCGCCCATCATCAGGAGCATTAGATGTTGCAGCATATGGTTTTCTGCAAGTGCAAGTTGCATCAAGTTGGTATTTCACTTTATTTCATGAAAGGAAAGGTCAGTGCAGTCATTGCAGGAATGTCCTTGATAGTAACTCTTAGCACAACGGTTGTTATTCCTTGCAGAGACAATTAGAATTTCCTTGTAATTGTTTGTAGATTAACACACTAATTTAGTCATTGCACGGAAGATATTAGACGGTTTCTTTTGGGGGAAATCTGCGTGACCAGCGCTGCATTTAATAGGATGAAATGTAATGGCTATCGTCTCATGTAAAAGACCTTTTGCACCGAAAGACACCTTATCAAATGACCATACAACAATATACATTTACCTCAAGTAGGCCTGTGGGAAGGTAAGTGAAAGGAAGCAGACATATTTCAGTATTCAGATTAAATACATGCTTCTGTTATGTCAAATATAAAATGAGTCTTGCTTATGAAATACAGACACTTCAGATAACATTGTCATATTCTCGGTTGCCATCTTTGGCAATTAGGCTACTTTTCATACAAATACAATTCTCAGGAAATCCCTTGGATTTGATCTTGGAAACTGGTGAAAATGATACAGTAGACATGTTTATAGGAATTATTTACATGTATATATATATATATATATATATATATAGACCGTGGTGTGTGTGTTTATATACACACAGTCTGACCTCTGTCTACCTACTCATTGTAGGTGTAGGTTATGGTTACACCTGATTACACTCAATGAGACACACACTCGGCAGGACTCCTCTGGACGAGGGATGGGCCCCTCGCAGAGACCTCTACCTGTACAACACACAACATTCAAAAGAGACAGACGTCCATGCTGCCGGCGGGATTCGAACCCACAATCCCAGCAAGCGAGCGGCCGCAGACTCACGCTTCAGATAATAAAGAACTGCTGAAACCGTAACTCTCCGATTACAGATACATTCTCTGACGAAATGAACAATTAATTGGCTACTGAAAAGGTAAACAACCACCCCACCTAAAAAGGACCAACAGCGATTCATGTCCGTTTGGGTTTTGTCTCCTGTATGGTGTACAGCACAGAGAGGAACCCGCTCACAGCCGGATTGCTGCATAGCGACTGAAGACACCGCCCACTGTGCTGAAAGGCAGGACTCAGTCCTGCGTCACTATTAAAAAAATAGAATGAAATAAAAGGCCTTTGCACGTAACTACAGGGAATCCAGTTCAATGCGGAACCCACACAAGCATCTAGCTTATCGGCTGTGTATGCGCTATTTCCGGTAGTTTGATCACTGCGCATTCCCTGACATGGCATTGTACATGTCGTGAAGTTATCGGAACAGTCCAGTTTCAAAAGCTGCGTGTAACACAAGTAAATGTTGTAAGTGAATATGAAATACAGTGTAACACAGAGGGTGTTTATTGTCGACACTTATATAAAGAAGAGATCCTACAAAAAATGTCGTGGCAAATTTAGAACTCGGTTTCCTGGTGTTTCAGTGCCTTCGAAATCAACAATACATCGACTAGTGGCAAAATTCCGAGCAACCGGTTCTGTGATGGACAAGAAGCGAAAGCGAACACGGCGTGTTCTTTCAGAAGAAACATTGGATGATATTGGAGCGCGTTTAGAAGCATGTCCAAAAATGTCTTTAAAACAGTTATCCCATGAAACCGGTGTATCAAAGTCATCTGTACACATAGCTACAAAACTGCTTCATTTGAAGCCATAGTAACAACTAAACAGCCGTGCCATAACGCCAGCTGGCAAAGTGTGTTGCGGCAGTACGGTTTTGAAACTGATCTTGTGAGTCAGTGTGTAGTGGTGTAGTCGATCCATAGCGAAATCATTTCATAGGTTTTACTTCAAATATGCCAATTGGTACAAGTAAAACTAAATGGGCAAGTAAATACTTAACATAACAGATACTGGTCGACAGATAATGCGAGGTGCCGTTATGACGATGGAGTTGGAATATGGTGTGTTGTGAGTGCAACAAGAGTAATTGGACCCGTATTCTTTTCGGACGTAATAAGTTCAGAAAGGTACGTTGAACAAATTCTTGTACCATTCTTTGAAAATTTAGGTATTAGAATGAATATAGGTAATTCCAGCAAGGCAGTGCCCCGGGCCTACAGCCATGAAATTCAGTGCCACCTTCTGTAACCGTTTTGGAGACTTCATAATTAGTTGTGCCTTGTGGCCTGCTGACTTATGTGATTAACGCCATGTGACTAACCAGTGAGGCTATTTGAACGACAGCATTTATAAAAACAATCTACTTTAACTAGAAGTATATTTTAGCACTTTCGGTCCACTCTATGATATCTACTTACGAGAAATATATTTTAGCACTTTTGCTCCAATCTGTTATTTCCCTACAAAAACTGTATGCGCACATGTTCTGCTTCCTATAAAATGCATAAGCAACTGTCAAAAAAGAACTTTCCAGCGAACCACAGTCTTAACTCGACATGTTTTGTAACAGTTCTTTACTATCACGGGGTATATCTATCATGTTTACAGTTACCTGAAGAAGAATAAAGTACGGTACAAAAAAACAGCAGGAGTAACTTTAAATTCATCTCCTTTCTGTGCCGAGATGAGATATGCAGGCCTACTTAAGTACAAAACCAGTGCTACACCTACTTGGAAGTAAGGTATTTAAAACACTTTATTGTCCAACAGATGCACAAATATATAGTTCATAGATAAAATTAGAATTATTATAAATAATTTAAAATTGCTCCAACATGTTTCGGATCACAAGGGATCCATTATCAGGGAGCTCTATACAGTGCTTGGCTAAAATTACAGTAATGGTTTTATCTTGTCCGTTGATATGGACGTAGTAGGCGTTGTGGAAGCATATTTGCCCGTGGTGCGTGTATGTACTGCACAGTCTAGAGTGGCACCCTAGAACCATTTCTGTAATTTTAGCCAAACACTGTATAGAGCTCCCTGATGATGGATCCCTTGTGATCGGAAACATGTTGGAACAATTTTAAATATTTTATAATAATTATAATTTTATGTACGAACTATATATTTGTCCATCTGTTGGACAATAAAGTGTTTTAATCGACATTGATGCACGGTACAAACATGAAGATTGAAGGTAAATGAAGTTGGTGTAATAAATTTGTTTCGATTTAGAAATTTGGGAGTTAATAGTTATTGGATCACATTCAGGCCTTTCATAGTTATAACAGATAACCCAGGATATCACTGACCTTCTGCACAACCACTTGAATATTTCTGGTAACTGGGGTGTTCATTCGCTGCCGTGCGGCGAAGTTAATTCGTTCTACAGATTGAACACGCTTCTTATTCTTCAGAATGTATTGTTTTAATTTCACGGAAGCTTGGGCATAATTCACTTTCAGGAACGTACAGTAGCAAAACAACCGTAGACATTGCTGACCAATCATGCGGTACGACCGCGCCTTACACCGGTTCACATTTCCGAATTACTTATCAAGACGACTCCTGACACTTGAGAAACAGAAAGAAAATCTGAGATATATGTTACAATCGCTGGACTACGTAATCTGGGTGCAAGGCATAATCAGTCGCCATACATCAACGATGTCGTCCGCTCTGCGGCAAGTAGTCCGGGCTTAAAATACTCTCTGTACATGAACTTCGATGGTCTATCTTGTCGATCATAATTATTTACGATGAAACATTTATGACGACTATGATAAAATATGTGAATCATAGGTGTATTTATACAACGTGATTTGTTTTTAAATAGATATTTCAATTTCAAATGGTTCTTATCGATAAGAATTTACTCAGTATTCAAGTCAATGATCGAATATCGTAACTTCAGATTTTTTTTTACAACGTAACAAAACTGGCACTACCCGCTAAATTTAATATTACTGCATATGACAGTATGTCCTCTCTTAAGATTAAAAATTCCCAAACCTGCTGTGAAAAATCTCTAACCATGTAGTCTTGAAAAAATAAGCTACTTATAATTGTGAATTCACATCAGTACAATTTACGTATGTTAAAAATATCGTTGAGGAGCTCTTGCTGTAACACTGTACTGGGGCAGAACTGTGGCGAAAAGTAGGCCATTTATGGTGAAGACTTCACCGAAACTACGCGCTGCCGCTTCTCGTCCAATGCCGGCTCGTTGGCCGTCAGCCTTTACCGACAACATCCAGCGTTCCCCGCACGAGTCGTCGAGAATAGCCTACGTTTTCGTGGAAACGTTTGTACATTATAAATCATGGTTGAAACATCTGTGAACGCAAAACTACAATTATCACAGTAACATACAGTTTATGAAATTGTACAAACACAAACTATAATGCGTGCTTATAAAATGTTAAGAAGTCAAGACAGTAGAATATTTAGATGTGTACAATAAAATATTTTGAGTGAAATTATCAGTAAGAAATGATTGTTCGTTGCAAATATTATTGGTAATTTAATGCACTGCTCGTTTAATGTACAATGACGATATAGGCAAGATTGTGAGCGAATTGCAGATCATGATGCTGACTTCACTGTCAGAATATTCACAGAGGGAAGCATGAAAGACTGATGTTAACAACACAGAATACCAGCTCTGCGGTGGTCCGGATAGCTTATGGTTAATATCAGAATTTTATGCATGCCAATCTCTCACTATACAAACGCCCTAAAGCAAAAGAAATGTGAGTCTTCCTTCATCATCCTAAACAAAGCAGATTCAGCTTCCCTACAATGCATGAAACATTACAAGAACCCATTAACGATAAATTTCCAATAGAAATGAAAATTGAATTTCCCCATAAAACAGGGTTGCTTTTCTAGGTACACGTTTCATATCCGAATGTTAAGGTATCCGGTACTTCAGTACGTGTCTGGTTTGAATCTGCCCGAGAATGCCTGTGCTAACTGCTTGATGAATGTTGTATTTTTACCCTAATTTCTGTACTAATGAGTGCTTTACATGAAGCCAGAATGACTTTCTGCTAATAAACAAGCGTAGAACATTCAATCACAATATGAAATCAACCTCATTCGGTCGACGGCCATTTTGAATAATTCAGTGAGAAAGTTAAATGGAGTCAGAGAGGTTGCAGACGGTTGGCGTGTACAGCTGTGTATGACGTAAGGCGAAGGAAAGAACACATACAGCAGGCTGGTTCCGAGTTACTCTATTTTAGTTGCGATGTGCACATGGAGGATAATTCACGTGGATGATTTGCATGCAGTCTGTGAATGGACTGCCCAGTTTCCGAAAAATCGATATCAGGATATTCATATTGACTAGCCATTGTTTTGCTGTTTTAATGTATGTTAGCGGTCACTAATTTCGGGGTTGCGTGTACTAGCACAGAAGTGTCAACGACTGCTACATACAGTAAACACCCTTTGGTTTTCCTTTGCACTCTTGGGCCACCCAAAGATGTCGGAAGTACACGAAATATCAGATAAAGCAACCAACAAGGGACTATGTGTCGACCACAGATGGAGTGGTCAGTAAAATGTATACGAAGGAATTGTATATAGAGTATTCAATAGGATCTTATTTTTGCTGCTCAATAGGCCTCATGGAAATATACTTCATGAACAGTTTGAGCGACTGTTTCTGAGAAAGTCAACTAAGCAGAAACTGATAATGAAAAGTAGCTATGAGCAGGATGCAGTGGCCAATAATATGACGAGAGTACTGATTGTGTCCCAGTAGCCTCGCGGCAGAACTAAGCAAAATACATGCCGCTTATGCGAGTTGTATAAATACTAGCCTGCCCTCACGGAGCGCGTTTAAAAATTCCAAAACTTTTTGCAACGAAGTACAAGCGTCGAAGTATTTAATGCCTGTGTTCTGGCAGCGCCGAATACTGTTGGCTGAGTTTTATGGCTCTCGAATATTTCTGGAAGAAAGTTGCCTGGAAATGCACAATGTCCGCATTTATACTGATGTGTTACATTGCATGTCAAGGGATGGCGTTGATGATAGTTGCGTTGGAGGAGGGGGGGGGAGGTTACTTTATGACGTCCTGAAAATCGGTGACTAGCTCGGGCAAAAGAGCCCGTCGCTCTCCCCGTCATATCGGGCCGCAAAGTTTCGGACTTCTAGCGGTGCGGGCAAACCTATTGCTAAAGGCATCGCAAATGAAAATTAAACAGGAGCTGCTGGAAATGCTCTCTGTGGACGTCAAATTATTCAAGCGTAGCGCCCGTTTCATTCGGCTAATGCTAGGTTACATACAGCAAGTCTGAACAGCTATCATGAACTGAGTCTAGGAGTTTTGATTCGATCGAATTTCATCGAAAGATCGAAGCTGCTTTAACTTGGTTCTGTTCCCGGTCGAGACAAGACACTTTATTTCGAAATGTCCAGACGGGCTTTGCGGATAACTCAGCCTCCTATTAATTGGGTACCGCGGCTTGTTCTTCGGGCCTTAATTGACTGGAACGTGAAACTGGACACTCGTCTGCATCTAGTGTCGAGGTTCAGAATGAATGGAGCCATACCTACACCCACGCCCATGCCTTCATGGTATACATAGAGATAGCTTTATAATTTCGTGCACTTGACCTGTGTGATAAGCAGTCATTCACTCAGCCCACGTATTTCCACATGTGAAATACGTGGGCCCGGTCGCTCGATCGGTATAGCGACTGACTACGGGCTGGACGGTCCGGGATCGAATCCCGGTGGTGACAAGATTTTCCGCCCGTCCAGACCGGCCCTGGGGCCCACCCAGCCTCTTGTACAATGGGTACCGGGTCTCTCCCGGGAGTAAAGTGAGGCCGGGGCGTGCTGCTGACCACTCACCCCCTTCTAGTGCCGCGGTCATGGAAGTGAGCTATACCTCTATCCACCCTCTGGGCCACACCGGGCCTGTAACGGGAAAACTTTACCTTTACCTTTACATGTGAAATACACGCTGGCACTTGGAGTACGCATGTACTACATGTACATGTGCTGATAGGTACAGCATTCGCTACACGCGCCACAAGAAGTGTATGGGGGTGTGGATATATTGCTCCACCCAGGCTCAATGTCGACGGTGAGTGGTCCCCGGGAAACAGTCCCGGTAGCCATTGAATGGGAGGCTGGGTGGGCTCCAGAAGCGACCTAGACAGAAACGTCTTGCCCCTGCCGGAATTCGAACCCCGGATCGTCCAGCCCGTATCCTAAAAAGCAAGACGACGCTATCAGCATGTTGCATGTTGCCTGAGGAAACTACAATATACTACAAGATTTCATTAGTCCAGTGATTCATAACTAATTTAAATGTAATTTTATATTTCTGAACATGCCACACTGTATACATAAGTGTACTAATACTCTTTATGATTATGCCATAATTAATTATTAATACTTATGTTAGTTTAAGGTGTGAACTTAAAAAATGGAAAGGTATTTACGAGTAAATTTGTTGGGACCGGGCCCTCGTCTTATGAAAAAAGAATTTACCGGGCCGCGGTCTCACAAAGGTAGAGAAACACTGCCATAGGAAGTACCTCAGACGCTTCTGGCAAGAGACCCGGGATCCTAGTCTAGTTTCTCTGTTTTTGAAAATGAACATGAACACCCGAATTCGGGCAGCCTGTCTCAAGTGTTAGTGTTTCTGACTTTTGTTTTGTAGGTGCCCGGTTCGGAACTCGGCCGGGACACCGACTGTTCCGAGGGTTTTCCTGGTTTTTCCTAAGACTTCGCAGTCAAATGATGGAATAGCGCCTTCCTTCAAAATTTTCCATTTCATTATTGACTGCCATCCGGTCATTCGACGCTGTCGACAAATAGTCTGGGAGCACCGCTGCGCCATTATCGGTCATATTTCAGTAAACGCACCGTCAGAAACAAAATTACAGACAGAAAACAGTTTGAGTTATTCGTAAAAATCTTGTAGTTGTCACTCAACAGTGTCAGGACCAGAGATGTTTTACGATAAGACCATGTTTCTATTTAATCAATATTCTGTTTCAGATTGATTTCAGCCTAACTGTAAACCATGAATAAGATGTGCTGCATCGTGATTAGTACTGAATCGTACCTCACATCCTGCTTTACCAGGCCATGTATGATGCCTGGTGCAGAAATACACGGCGTTCCTTCATTTTGGGTGTCTGATCGTGGGTTTCCTGGAGATGCAAGTTTCAGCTAAATATTACTGTCGTCCGGGATGTCACGCCATGTTATCTGGTAGACTTACCGACGTTTTGGAGGAGAGTGCAGCCTCCCTCTTCAGAATAGAATAAGGTTTCCCCAAAACTTCGGTATCTACCAGACTATACGGTGGCCAATACCAGACGACAGTCATCTTCATTGGCTGTGAGAAATTATAAGAGTCTGCAGCTGTCAGTACTTGACCTACAGCTGTCACCTCCACAACAGAGACCCTTATTAAAATGAATATTTGTCGTTCGGTGCGTGTGTACTCTGGGAGATAAATTGTGTATGAGCTGTGTGTAGTGTAATTTCTGAACACAAATGTAAATCCTGTAATTTAACGGGCGTGTTCTTACGCGTATTTAATAAAACATTGTGGGAACTGATGATCTGCTGGGTTTGAAGTTCCAACAGCTGTGTCGGTAGAGACTCAGTACTTCTGGAATGTTAGAGCAGTTAGTGGCGCTGCGAAAGATCGCAATTCTTTCGTCTTCAGCGTCCAGATGTTCAGAAGAGTCTAGGATGGTGTAACGTCCCAGACGACATGAGTGTTTAGCTGACCGACACAGTTGTATTGCACAGGTTGCTTAGAGTTCCCAGATATGCTATTATCACTCTAAAAGAATGTATTCTTATGTGATATTTTCCACATATTGTTTTCTTAAGTTGATTTTTGTGGTGGAACACGCTACACGGGGTGGGTGGTTGACGCCACGCTCCGGCCGCTTTACCTTCAGGAAAGGGACCCGGTAACCACTATTTAGGATGCTGGGTGGGCCCCAAGGCTGATGTGGACAAGGAAGACAGAGATTAGGCCTACTTATCTTACAGCAAGAATTTAAACAGCCTTTAATTACCTAAGAATTAATTATTCGGTGACAATCTGGCATTTTATAGGGAAAACACCTTTAAATGGGCGAATACCCACACTTATCTAGTACTGCGGTTCACTTGGCCATCCCATGATGTAAACTAAACTAAACTCCGTGGCCTTAGTCCGCACGCGAACTATACCGACAGAGCGGCCGCCGCCGGTCGGCGAAGTTAGTGCCAACTTTTGTGGATAGAGGGGTGTCACGTGGTCAGCGCAA
>Ga0131853_10023674_pt1 | contig 11087 bp, 8 predicted proteins | sample TergutLab28metaG_FD_92764 | JGI IMG/M metagenome (GOLD analysis project Ga0131853, IMG submission 92764) | Labiotermes labralis P1 segment gut microbial communities from Petit-Saut dam, French Guiana - Lab288 P1 (version 2) (version 2) | ecosystem: Host-associated > Arthropoda: Insects >...
AAATAAAAGAAAAATTAAAAAGCTGTGAAATTTTTTTTTCCTTTTTTTTTTTTTTCAAAAAAAAAAAAAAAAAAAAAAGGGGGGGGGGGGGTTGAATAACCCTTAAAAAAAAAAAAAAAAATTTTTTTTTTTAAAATTTTTTAAAACGGCCCCCCCCCCCCCCCCGCAGACTTCGATGCAAGTCAGCGGGTTGAAAGTTTCTCCGGATTCAGTTGGCAGGAGTCTTTAAAAGAAGCTGTGTTTTTTCCGTTGTGATGAAGTATACAGTCTTACACCAGAACTCTGTTCATGTCCACATTCGGATTCTTACTAAACTTTGTATCTACACATTACACTCTGGGATATATACGCTCATATCTGCGCAGCCGGAAGCATGAAGCACTAAACGTTTTAAACTGTACATAGCCTCGTGCAATAATGGCGGTTTTCGCTTTTCCAGTAACAAGATAAACGGAAAATAAGAATTACTTTGTCTTCCTTTTTCTCTGTTAGAAGATTGGTCGTTCGTAGCCTTTTTCTAAGCAGTACAAGCCGTACAAGTTCAAATATCCATAGACGAAGCCAAGAGCTACAACCTTGAACGACACCCTTCCTTGCCATAATGGAACAGTTGGCCTGTCCAGGCCATGTGGACTCTACTTTGATTGGACAAAAACGTATGGTCACATGAAAACTTCATATGAAACATCTTTCACACACACACACACATTAAGTGAAAGCATTAAGTATAATAGTATGACGAATTGTGCAAATGTCAACTTCTGTTTTCACTCTTCCCCTATTAGGATAGCCGCTGCCAACAAATTGTACCGTCTCATTCTGAGATTACAGTCTTTCAGTTGTCTCAAGATGTTTCAAGAAGATGTGGGAATCCACGCAGCTTAGGCGTACAAGATGCGCCGCATTAGAGACAAACTGAAGATGTTCTGCTTTCACATCATAAATCTCTGTCTGTTTCGAGAATCCCGTTGTTTCATACATTACAAGATACTGTTTTAACTTAATTCTTCGTGTAAATGTTAATATTATTATGTTTTGTCCGATGAAGGTTTAGCTACAAAGCTGAAACCAGTATCCCTTTACCTTTTAATAACCAAACTGTGTCCAGTGAAATACCTTTCACTGGACACAGTTTGGTTATATTTCCTTGGGGTAAACGGGGCCGGTGCGTAAGGCTGACAACCTTACCATCATCCTGGACCATTGTCACGTAATCTGGGAACCTTAACTTCATGGAACCCTCTGGGAACCTCGGGCCTGTAATGGGACTGATTTACCTTACATAGCAGATATACACATAGTGAATTATAATCCAGATTGCTAGGCGATGTTTTAGTTTGGATGGTGAACTGCTCGAACTTTATACATTTTACGAATGTAATTAACGCAAGGAATATGGAACACATTAGACCACATTCGTTACCTGAGGGCATTACAAGAAAAAGGTAAGACCTTTCAGAAAGTAGTAACTGTAGTGTAAATCTTTATACCTTCATTGTTGCAAAAATATTAATATACGTTTTTCATCCTTTCATGTGTTTTATTTTTCTTTCAGTCAACACCCTTAAAACAAGCAAATCAAATGTAATATGAAGAAAGACATCATAACCTTATACGAAACAAAACACTCGACCATCATTACATGTCACGTAAGGGGTGGGTCATTTTATTGGTGAACGTGTGGAAACAAAGCACATTCTATTGTTTTATTTGGATCTGATGAAAGCTTCATCAAAGTTACAGCACGTCATGCTTATCTAGTGTAGTGAATTTGACAACAGTTCTTGAAATAATGGAGCAATGTCACACATTTAATGTGTAATTTGTCTTTTAAAAGGAGAATTTCAAGGCATATTTAATCATTTTCAAAACTCAGACACCAAACAAATTACATTTAGGAAAAATCTCAACCAAGCTTCGGGTAGCTAAATGTATTGGGTTAAAAATTTCGCAGCATATTCCAAAGATAGAACATCATAAAAGCGGTAAAAACCCAATTTAAAATGTGTGGAAGACATTGCCAAATTGATTCAGACAATGACAAGATTAGCGTCTGCAGCGTTGTCGTTCTTCGGATCACCGTATTCCTGCGAACTACTACTGTCAGCAATGCAATATATGAAATGTGACCTAGGGGACGTCTTGAAATGAAAACTGCTGACTGCGTAGCTCTCAGAATGACTACGTACAAGCCGAGAATTGGAGAGTTGGGCAAATATACACAACAGCAAGTATATCAAAAGTCTAGCATACAAGGTAATTGCTGGAGCACTGATTCCGTCTGGCACATCTGACTGGTTAAATAATTTTTGGAAAAAATTTAGCACGAGTTTGAAGAAGGGTTTGTCAGCCCTAGTGCAGATTATTAAGCCTGTTCCTAATTGGCATAGGCCTATTCAATCGATGTTTTGCACAGCCTTCCTCGGTGTATCGGAAGGCTGAACTGTAATATCTACTCCCATATTTTTTTCAGCAACTATTCAATTCAAATGGTTTATCTAGTTTGGCCTGTATACATCTGAATCTCATACTGTGTTGACTGTATTTTCATTTCTTTCCTATTACCATTATTATTAATACTACGTAAAGTAAAAACATAGACTAAGTAACTACAATATATTTATATAAAATGATTTAGAAAATTGAGTGAAACCCGTAAAAAATCGTAGTGTGTAACAAAGAATGTCACAGATCAATGTTATTTTATCATGATCTTACTCGCACTATTTACGAAAATTAAAACGACGTTCGATCACCTGTAATTAATCCTTTTTTCAAAGAAAATCTGAAACTGTATACGGTATATACAAGCTCAGTACTGCCATCACTAACACCTGCAAAAGCCATATAAATTCGAAGTCTTAGATGCAAATTTAAAAGCTTTAATTTTTCAGACTCGTTCCTTGAAAGCTTTTATAAGGTCACTTATGTATTGTATGCATACGTGCATCACAATTAAGGTTATAAAAACAAATTTTAGAGCCTCTCCGTCGAAAGCTGTCATGGTCATCAGATGAATGAAAATATATGTCAAGAGACATGGACCATGCGGAAAATCCGTAACTACATTTTGATATAAACAGCTCCAGTGAAGAGGCCATGTGGGAGACACACATGTGCATGTAGGAGTAATATCAAATGGATATTAAGGGAACGGTCTGTGAAGGTTGGGAGTGTACCGAACTGCCTCACGATATGGTCCAGTGGCTGTCTTCTGTTTGAACAATCTAATAAACCTTCAGGTTCCTTAAACAAAGAGGGGAGTTCTTGACCTGTATAGTAACCATTACATTCCCAAGGAAGACCACAGAACCATAAACTTAATTACATAAATAAATAAGTAACTATATATATATATATATATATGTCTGCATGCTTATCTAATACTGTTACTTACTCCAAGCACTCACAAGTCCGCTCAAACTATCTCCTTGAACTTCCATGGTCATCAGCATAATCTCTTTACCGTTTCAAAATACAAACACAGGGTCACTTCCCTGAGAACGTGCTGCAATTTAATAGGACTGCTTCCATATTTCCGCGAGTTTTTTTTCTTCACACGCAACTGGCACACACATCACAATTTTCATAACACAGAATGAAGAAACGGACAGAAAATTTGCAAGCTGATATATAAAATGATTTTGCGTCATACAATAATCACAGCCTTCACGTTAGTGGACTGGCGACCCTGAGGAATCTTAGAGTAGGAACGGTCGCTTTTTATGTCGTGTGAAAGACGCTGGACAGTTCATGCCAGACATCATACTATGGATGGAACGTAAGATGGTGTACAGCAAGGCACATCTTTATACTGGTGAATATAAAGTGAACCAACAGAGCGGATTTCCTGACGTTGCCATCGAAATCCACAGTTGACTGATCAGAGTTAATTAATTTACTAAATAGTAAGGGCGCTGAAGAAATTATTTGGCTTGCAGTGTGGTAACAATATAACTGTTTTTAACTCACTCGTTCCATATTGTGTTTTTAGATATAATACAGTGAGTGCGAAGAAAGATTCTTCACAGCACCTGAGAATGGTATATGAAGTACTGACTTCATTAGGCCTAAAATAAGTTATATAGAACTTCGAAATATATTTTAAGAATAAGTGATGCTGCAAACATAAACATTAAATAAGAACACTTCACTTCCTGCAGATCGCCTAATTTTCTTAAGTCGGAATTTCAAGATGACACTAATATCAAAATACAGCGTGGCTCATAAGCGGCGCAATATGGGCCCAAGCAACGACATTCACACTCTTGGCACTCCCAATGTGAGGTCGACAACAAAAACAACGAGGTTAAAAACAGCTGATCCGAAGCGCCTGTAGTCTTGGTTTCTCAAACACTGACTCCTATGACATTGCTAGTAACAACTCCGGCAAAAGTACTGACATTTCTGCAACATTTTACCAGCGACAACCCTCACACAAAACAAATCCCACAGCTCCATTTGGTAAATGTTTTCACAGAAGAGTTAGGACTCAGAACCGTGCACGCGACTGCACTGTCGCCAACTTAACAGCTGGTGTTACATCATTCACGGCCATCTGTGAGATCAATAAAGGGGAACACACTGCTGAACAGAGGAGGAAAGCAGACGTCAGCGGATCGATTTTTGCAGCGCTGAAAACCCTCTTTCGCGGCTGTGTACATCTGTTATTTCGATTAATAATCACTTGAAACTATCTGTTACTTTCAACCTTTCTACGAAATGGACGTACACTTCGTGGCCAGCAACCGTATACACTACTGCATTCATGCAGAGATCGCCAACTATACTTCCGCCGTCACGTTGTTATTAGAACGGTTGTCGGGTGCCTGCGACAGTTTTCAAGTATTTATAACAATATATTAATTTTTCGCTGCTGACTACAAAACACGTGGTAGTTTCCACTCTACGACGAGAATCTGTATTCAGTTCCCGAGGTGTAAATACGTCCTTATCGGCTGCTCAGTCTTCGCGTTACATATTCTAAAAGAGAGACTTTTCATTCCTTTTGGTTGCAAGATAACATGAGTCAAAACAATGTTTATTATCGGGAGTCAAGAACAAGTACTGTGAAGCTATTCGTCATTCACGATGCCAAGTCGCACCTTCCTTTTTGTTAGATTCATAAAGAACCCGCTGTAATTACGCACATCTCTTAGTTAACCTCAATAAAAGAGGCAGCTATTGGGATTACTTTAATACACTCTATATTACAGTAGATTGTTTTGTATTCTTTGAGTGTGCGATTGACTGGACAATCATTTATTTCTGGTTAGTCTTTGGTCTAAAACTCTATCGCTGGATAGTATACACTAAAGAAAACACGGCCAGACAATTTTATGTTGTCATAAGGGGAAGTAGCCATAATATGCAGATGCATGTACCAATTCACTATTCTGCTGCCATTCACGTGTTGTCTGTCATACTACTATTAATAGTTCAAATTGTCTGTAGCAGACCCCCAGTGCTGACAACGGCTTTAAGCTGAAACTGTGTCACTTTGTATCTGAACAAGCCATTTAAGCGTGTGGAGGAGGGGTACAGGTACAGCTCCACTCATTCTTAATCTCGACGTTCGATGGGATGGAGGGGAGTGGTCAACTTCACTCCCCAGGCGCTTTGCCTCGGGTACCCTTTGAATAAACAGCAGGGTCAGACCCAGAGCTGATCTGGATGTTTTGAAGAAGAGCAAACCTCTTGCCCCTGGCGTGAACCGAACCACCAAACATCCAGCTCACAGCCTCGTCACTAAACCGACCGCTCTTTTACGGATCCCTGACGCTATGAAATATTTAATGTACTCATTTAGGTGTATTAGACATCGACAATTATTGTACTGGTGCTCAGCGTGTTTGTTTCTAGACCTAATTTGAACGATCAATTAATGGCATCAAGCCGAACACTTGGATGTTGAGTTGGTGTTGTCTGTCGATTGGCTGTTTATTTTTTTAAAATTTCGCGAAAACCTTACTAACAAAAGAAGTTTTTCTCAACGAGGCGTCACGATCCAAAATGTGAATAATATTGGCATTTTTTTCATTTCAAATACTTGTACAGTCCACACGCTACTACTGTTACTGGAGGTTTGGTGTGAAATTCAGTTCCATGATTTTCATAAAGAATTTATTTTCATCTGATTGGCCCAAAGTTTATCAGCAGAAAAACATGTAGTACGTCGCGTAACTCACTACTTGTTAAAATGATCCATTATTTTATCTAACAACTGTCACCAGTCACTTCCCGTCGGATTGCTGAACTTACAAAACTTCAAGCACAAAGAACAATATGTTTGTTAGGAGTGAAGTGTGTCTGTGAACAGAAAGAACAAAATTCCAGCATATTGTTTAATGCTGTGATTGAAAACTTAATATTAACTGCAATACAATGAATTAAAACGCGTGGAAAGCAAAATCACGGAAAATCAGAACAGCGGCGAGCATTACGCTACTTAGCGTTGCCGAGCAAAATGATCTGAGTGAAGCAGCGATGCAGCAGTAGTTATTGCCTGTAGTACATGACGTTAGATAATCAGTCAACAAAGCGACAGGACACCTACCGAATAACCTCTATTCATATTTCCCGCTAATGCAGTAACATTTTCACTCCGTCACAAAATCCAGATCAACCTAAAACCCAAACCTTCAACGTAAACTGGCTGACGGTTCCGCCCCTGAATGCGAAGTGCCCGAAGAGCGACGTCCATCATTCGACGTCGACAGTGAAGAAAGAGTGGAAATTTATCTCCACCTCCCATACAAGCATTCATCTGGATAAACGGACTTTAAATTGCAAACGACATAAAAAATACCGAAATCTGCGTCGAAGCAGATGTACTCGTATGTTATGTTGTGAATTCGGTCACAATATTGACTTGACTCTCAAACTAACCATATCGTCTGCCCATATCACCATTTTTCATGGAATTTCTCAATGCGTACTTCTACATCTTAACAGATTATATTAAATAAGTCCATGCAGCAGAGGTCTTGTTGAGTAGCTGTCACTCGCATATTTAGTCAAGAAATACCTCGCACTGCAAGGAATTCTTAAGGTTCATTACAAACTCCTGGACCTTATCCTGAGTTCGGACTATACTCTCTCTCCTTAAGATTAATGTTAATATAATCCTCCCAAAATTCCACAGATCAACAAAGTGGTGTCTTTCAGATTTTCCGAACAAAACTTACGAGTATGTGCATTTCTCATCTAAACCCCGTCTTGCACACCTCTTGGTCCTTCGGTGGCCAACCCTACTAATGCCTGGCGACGAATACAAATTATTAAGCTCTTCACTGTGCTGCAGCTTTCATTCTCACGTTACTTCACCTTTCTTGGGTCCAAAACTTTTTGTCAGCACTGTTCTGTAACGCCCCCAATCTGTGCTCGTCCCTGACAGTGAGCAACTATTATTTATTCTTGTGAACTTTAATAAACAGCGCTGTTAATAACTCAACACTGTCGAACGATATGACGACAGTGAACTGATTGGAAAGAAGGTAGAAGTGGTTGTGGCCAAATTTGGGGTCTATCTAGGAAAGTGTCTGAAAGGGCTGAAGGAAATGAGAAACATTTTATTAAGAATATTTCGTAACCTGGCCGAGATTTCAACCAGCACTTCAAGTAGTGTTAACGCCTGAGCCAACATTCCCAGGTTTTTGAGTGGAGAAACAAGTTTCACTGTCATACAAAACAACTGATACCTTTACAGTTGTGCAGCTTAGTAGCTCACTTAATATCACCGTGAGTTACAGAATGATATTATGAACAGTATGGTACAGTACTAAGAACGCCCCTCACACATGCACATACACACGCATAAACACAGCGGGTTAGGCACAAGGGGTGCCAACTTCTGAATGTTAATAAATGCGTCACTTTAATTAAAAATGCTATTTAATCATATGTCCGATTATCAACCGTTACGCCGCTACGAGCATCTAAATATTTTCAGATGGGTGTAACAGACTAGTTGAAAATATAGGCTATATATTTTTCATAGTGCACAAATAAAAGAAGACTATGGGCGAGGTTGTACTACAAAAGAAAGCTATCCATTAAGTCTTAAACTTCTGTGCAACTTGTGCCCAATAACACCAGGGGAGGGGGGGGGGGAGCAGCAATCAAGTCCAACTATTGTATGAACAACATCAACAGAAAATTAGTTGTCAGATAATACCACACAGAAGACATAAGTTTTAGTTAGTTACAACACGGAAGAAAAACAACAGTTTTGATTATATAATATCAAGAAACAATAATTTTCAATTATGTTACGTTGATTACTGGTCAAAATGTCCCCACCGTTCTGTATGCATAAATCTGCCTGTCTCGAAGATAATATGATGCCTTTCTGATAATGTGACCATTTTCTTTATGCAGTCAGCCGAATCCGTGATCCGCTGAGGGAGCTCGTCTCTTGCCCACGACTATTTCCGACAAACCAAGTCCTTAATAAGCCTCCGCAAGAAGCAGTTAAGGTGCGAGAGTTACGTTCGCCTTGCAAGCCAGACCTATGGACCAGGTGTTGTTACGTCCCGGGAGCTGGTGGCGAGATCCTATTGCAGGCCGAGTGGAGTCTTACTGCTGAATCCGCCAAGACGCTTAAGGAATGATTTCCAAGTCCACTTTTCGATGGTTTAACGCAGTTAAAAGATATATTATACTGAAAATATTACAAAGTGATGTCACAAGATCTGAACCACAGGAATGCTCGGTTGTGTTCCAGATTCATAGACTTTCACACAGAATGGAAGAAGTGTCGCGTCGAACTATACGTCATAAGATCGAGTATTGTGTGCGGTAGTGTGATGCTATTCGTCAAAACTTGCTTAATTCCTCTGCACGAGTCTTGCACTCGTATCGTTACGTCAAGATGACTTGATAGTTTTTCACATGAGTCTGGCACTAAACGTTCACCCTTTTGACATTCACAAATTATCAACAGCCTGGCATGAAACGGGATAACTTCTTCTAGTTCGGAGAGGTCAGCCAGCTTGTGTAAACCATTACATCCTGCTTACTGCAAGACTACTGTGAGATTTGATAGGACGAACTGTGAACATTTGAGGGCACGTATCACGTTTTATTACATTAAATTGGTTCTATTTAAGTACACAGTGGTCTTATTATGACTGTATGAAGGAGCAGTGTTTGCAGAGCGTGGGGGTAAGCGCGAAGGATGGTTCATATGCGCTGATACAGTGTAGTATCTACAGCATCTTGAAACGTTACAATGCTGGTAGCGATGAAAAGTTGACAAACAGGCACATATTGTTCCAGAACTTTCAACTAAAAATGACTAATGTAATAACATCTTGCAGTTTCTCACAACCTATGCGTCGCGCGTATATATATATATATATATATATATACATGGTCTTCTTGCGGGTCCACACACTCTACCTGTCAGCTGACAATCTTATCCATTTCAAGTCCTTGAGTGTGGTGTCATATGACGGCAATTCACCTCTCGCCAGCCACAGCCATGTTACGTCACCTCTGGGCATTTTCATGTATAGTGCTTGGAACCCTAAGGACAACTATGGCTAGAGTGCGAGTGTTTTTGTAGTTCAATTTCATGGCTTTATGTCACTCACAAGTTAGTTTGATGTTAAGTACAGATATTAACATTATAGAAACCACATATTCCTGCCAGTTTTAATATGTATTTGGTAATTAATAAGTGTGTAACAGCTGTCAAAGTTTCAAAATTCTCTGGCCGATATCTCCGTAACCGTTCAACTTTGGACATAGGTGTTTTGGGTTATATCGGTATACTTTAACATAAGGAACACCCTCCCAAAGTCTGGTACATTCCTCCTGGGACACCCTGTATATATATGAGATGTCCTTATATTCTTCGTGGATGCAATTCTTCATTCATTACCGACGTTCCGAAATTTTTGAATACAGATAATACAGGGGCGTTAAATAACTATACTAGCAACCCCCAACTGCACGTCTGATACTTAGTAAACAGCAGAGACCAGAGACTTCGCGTTCCTTTCCCTTCCCTTCATCAGAGACATCCATGTAATGATTATAACATTGGTTTCCGTGATACAGAAGTGTCATTAAAATAAGTTCACGTATACCAGTCATTTAGCCACTTTTTATCCTTGCGACATTTTGGCATCATTATACTACTTACTGCTGGAATAAAAATTAAACATGCAGTGTATTTGGATATATTTCTAAATCTCTGCAACAATTTAAATTCACAAACACGAACAACTTGCGTAATTGGTAAACTGCCATTTTTTTCACTTTGCACTTATATTGCGACTAAAATCTAACAAGACATGATATTTGCGATTCGTTTACTTTGGATGTTACGTGGGTATAGGCTTGTGTTAAGCAAACGACATTAGTGATCATCGCGTCGTAAAACTGTTCCTGTAACTTCAGTTTCAGGAAGCTCCATGTACAGAATCGTAATCGAGAAGCTTACAATGATGTAAACAGTGGTTTCTTAATGATGCCTCTCTGGGTCGTATAATATGCCATATAATTTGATTACATACCCTCGAGATTGTTTGGTTACTTCAACTTGCACTACAAGTTTTTAAATTTAAATGCTGTGTGCTTACCACGTCTACAATTTATGCTGATGAAAATCGTACAGCACATACAGCAGTTATTTCGTTGCAAGAATACAAAACAGCATATTGCTAGATACATATTTCAGCTTCCTTTTATTCACTGTAAAGAGAACGTGTAGTTTTATGAACTCATCAGACTGTCAAAAAAAAAAACACCCGCACCTTTCTAAACGATTCGCTGTTCGTAAGACAACAAGTAAAAAACATGGCGGCAATACCGAATTTTGTGGTTGCGTCAAACAAATTTAACTTGTGCATAGTCTGTACATAGGCAGTAATAAACTAAACTAAAACTAAACTCCGTGGCCTTAGTCCGCACGCGAACTATACCGACAGAGCGGCCGCCGCCGGTCGGCGAAGTTGGTGCCAACTTTTGCGGATAGAGGTGTGTCACGTGGTCAGCGCAACGGGTCCCCACAGCCGTTAATCTCTGTTTTCTAGACCTGGAGCCGCTACTTTTTTCATTCAAGTAGCTCCTCAATTGAC
>Ga0131853_10023675_pt1 | contig 11087 bp, 7 predicted proteins | sample TergutLab28metaG_FD_92764 | JGI IMG/M metagenome (GOLD analysis project Ga0131853, IMG submission 92764) | Labiotermes labralis P1 segment gut microbial communities from Petit-Saut dam, French Guiana - Lab288 P1 (version 2) (version 2) | ecosystem: Host-associated > Arthropoda: Insects >...
CTGAACTTTATGTGGCTCATTGGATTGGAATTGCTATTCTTGCAACTTTCCTTATACAGAACGTAGGCATTGATGATTGAAACCTCCAAACCCCAGAAGAATAATTTTCTCCACCATTTCAGTGTCCTTTGAAGGAAACAGTATGTCGCACAATACTGATCAGCAGTATCTACTCCACCCATGTTCTTCATGTAGTTTGCAATAACACTTGGTTTCTCCACCATTTCTTCTTCTTTTCTGCCTCTTACTTTCCTCCTTACAGGTTCTGATTTGGATGTACTCCAAGTGCTTAGCATTGTCACCAAACATTTGTCACGCCAAGCCAGCAGTAGGCTGTTTTAGTTATTTCAGTATGCTACCTTTTCACCTTTTTTTAGCTTTGGTTTTTTCATGACAGCAGGAACATCTTTCCTGTTATTCATGACACTTCCAGTGAGGTGAGAAAGATCAACTCAACCTCCAAGGAGTTCATACAGCACGTAATAGATGGCATGAGCTTCTTGAAAACGATAGAAAGCATAGCAATATAATGTGTTGAGCTGAGCTCGACGTTGGACCTCCTGCAAGGGAATGCACTGTCAAGCATAACTTGATGTTGGGCCCCAAACGGTTAATGCCCTTTCCCATGCCATAACTCATATGAACATCTACGTATGTCCTACTGGTTTTTCTTAATGTGCGAGTGCGGCAACAAGATTTCAGACTCCAGAAACTATCACAGTTTAAAATTTCGACTGTTCCATAAAGTTCACTAAGCCATTAATCTTGACACTGCCAAACCGCAAACATGCTAGCTTACTGTACCCTCCATAAACTCTCTCTCTCTCTGTCCCTCTGAGCTGCTGTACAGATTCGTTACAATTTCCTTTCCATCTGAAACTAATTACAAGTTTTAAATAAACCTGCCATATCTGACATCCAACAAAAGCAATTAAAACTGCATGTAACATTAGAGGTTTCCTAGCTTTTTTTTTTTTTGTGTGTGTTATCATACATGAAGTGATATTATTTGTGTTCTGCACAGTTTGTGGCATAGAATTTTTGTCTTTTTCATCTGCTTGAGGTTTATGGGTCTTACAGTGGTGAATATGAAAATGACAGACTACTGGGATAGGATGTCATGTAGTTTGAATGATAGATTCCTCTGAGACACTGGTACCTATCTACCAGTGCCATGTAGTTTGATAGGTTCCTCTGAAAAAACGGGTACCTATATACTGATGCCATGTAGTATGATAAGTAGATTCCTCTGAAACACTGGTACCTATCTACCAGTGCCATGTAGTTTGATAAGAAGATTCCTCTGAAACACTAGTACCTATCTACTGATGCCATGTAGTATAAGTAAATTACTCTGAAACACTGGTACCTATCTACTGATGCCATGTAGTATAAGTAAATTACTCTGAAACACCGGTACCTATCTACCAATGCCATGTAGTTTGATAGGTTTCTCTGAATCATTGGTATGTATGTACTGATGACATGTAGTTTGATAGGTAGATTCCTCTGAAACACTGGTACCAATCTGCCAGTCTACATGGCATGATATCCCAGGATACTATAATATCATTTATTTTCCATTGCTGATTTGTTTAATGGCATTGTCTGGAAGTTGATAGTGTAATTTTGTAAGTGACCAGCAAATTCCATAAGGCATTGTTAGTAGAGAACGCACACAAATGTTACTGCTATTGTATATGTTATGTTTTCTACATCATGTAAATAGATGTTGTTGTATTATGCAATAATAGTAGGTACTTAAACATCTGTTCTTGATGTATAGATGCGAGGTCGACTGGGACTTCCTGTTGATTGTGTTTCATCAGCGATGACACCACCAGCTACTATAATGGATTCAGGTGCGTGTACCATTGCATTAAATCTTCAATCTCATCTGGTTTTTATTGGAAAAAGAACTTAGCTTCACAATATCTCATCTTATTAAGCAAGTAACTACACTGTGGTGATAAAAACTTGGTTTGTCTGCAACGTACTGTGTACATTAAGATGAAAATTGCGTGTCTGTTGCAGGGCCACCGACACCAACAGAATCTACTCTTGAGCTGTTAGAATGCCCAATGACCATGTTAACTGTTCAGAATTCTGATGGGTCTCCATACATGAATCTGCAAGAAGTGAGTCCTGATGAGTCCCATCGCAACGCTCTGTCCTCCAGAAGTCCAGCCACAATGATAACTTCACAAGATCTCGTTTCCACATCACATCACAACCTGGTTACTACATACACCCACATAGACACCATGGGACTTCATGACACTGCAGTGGCTACAGGCACGTCTATGTCTGCCTCTCACTCCATGTTATCCGCCCTGCTGACCGGTCAGATAAGTAGTGATAACTCGCAAGAAGGAGTGGAATAGCAAGCACATAAAATTTGTTGTGAACTTCTGTTGTGCCATGGGAAAGAAACCACAACTGAATTTGTCCTTCTCCTTATGAGAAGTACAATATTTGTATCTCCTTATCAGAAATTTAACTTTTGGAAACTTCCATTAATTTACACAAATGCATAATGTATCAGCTAGCATATCCTCCAGCTAATCCAGTTGGTGCCATACTTAGCCATATGACCATATCATCCCAGGGAAGAGCGTTAGTAAATTCGCATTTATTTTTGAAAAGGACTGCATATGTTAACTGATTGCATCCAGTGAGGAGAATGGAAAACTCTCTAGAAAAGTGAAGTATTTTTGTTGTAGAGAAAATGTGGAATACCAAAGTTCAGAAACTAATTCAGTTCACTTGTTTTGTTAGAATTGTTCATGATGTATATTTTCTTGTACAAACTCTGAAATACCAAAGTACAGTACACGTGTACAAAGTGCTGCTTGAAATTTGTCCTATTAAAAGTGTTCATGCCATGTTTCTATCATTGGCTTTTCTCAGAACATAGAAATTTGAGGTTCACTTCTATTTAATTACAAAGCAGATTCTCAAAGGTTCCAAAATTAGAAGTGAAAGTCCCCCTCCAAAAAAAAAATCTTTATGGAGAATAAATTACACAGAAACTAAGGGCTGTGCTTCAGACATTCTAGGGAAAAAACTGTAATTTGCATGTCCATCTTGAAAAGTTTTCATTTTAAGTCCAGAAATTTCCAGTCAGGTTAATTTTTTCAACCTGTGCATTGCATTATTGCAACAGCACACATGCATGGTCCAACAAGCTGAGCATTGCATTATTGCAACAGCACACATGCATGGTCCAACTGGCTGAGCATTGCATTACTGCAGCAGCACACATGCATGGTCCAACTGGCTCAGCATTGCATTATTGCAACAGCACACATGCATGGTCCAACTGGCTCAGCATTGCATTTTTACACCTCATCACAAAATTGCTGCCAATCCAGCTGTATCAGAAAGTTTAAAATCCCATATTCCTGGATGATAGGGTTAACGTGTCTTTTTTAATGGAAGCAGCGTACTGTAGTCAGTTTTGTCACTAGATTACAGGCTGGGTGATCTGGGGTTCGAATCCCAGAAGGGACAGAGATTTTTCTCTTTTCCCAGACATCCAGACTGGCTCCTGGGCCCACCCAGCTTCTTTTTCAGTGGGTATCAGGGTTCTTTCTCAGGAGTAAATCAGCCAGGGCATGTAGTTGACCACTCACTTGCGTATAGTAACAAGGTTAAGAACTCCACTTCCCATTTAAGCCTCCATGGCATGGACAAGGAACACTTTTGCATTCTTTAATACTTACAGATATGTGAGACAGTTGACATCAAAAATATTAGTAACTCACCAACATAATTAGTTTTTTTATGTAGGGTAATTTGCATGTTTAATTCAACCACACGTACACAGTCTGGGGCTGGAGTACATACAGCTAGTCTTCTCTGGCGTGGTGCTTAGTCACAGAGATATGCCTGGACTTGGGATGTGACACGTGACAGTGTCACGTATAGGAGAATGGACTGCTCTTTAGAGGAACTTATTACATTCATTCAGTCAAAGGGAAACACATTGTGCATCTTGCATATTGTGAGTATAATCTGAAATTATCTGCAAGGCTGGCTCAGTATTTCTTTATTTTTAAATGCTCTTCACAAATGAACATTTGCTGAAGGTTATACCTGTGACCCAGTATTAGCACCTAAAGCAGTGGACAGATACCTTTATGATTTGTTATTGCAGACTTTACTGAGATTTGTTTGGAGAGTCCAGTTTTAAGCAGAATGGACCCACAATAAGTTCACATTTTAAAAAGGCCAGTAATAGGCTGAAAGCAAAGAATGCCATTATTAATTTTGAGTTTATTTCATTATGAACACACTTTATTGTCTTGTGAAGCTATATGACAGATGAAGGATAACATTATTGTCTTTGCTGCCAGCAAATTTTTCATTACATTAACATATGACACCTTTCGTCCTTACAAAATCGACATCATTGGCAATTCATTATTGAATTCTCATTTGATCCTTAAATGATGTGCTGATTGCATTTGAAACCCATTAATCTTGTTAAAAAGTGTGCAAGAAACTAAAATGATACATTTTCATACCAGAACATTGTTGTCAGTGTTAATGTGGTTAAACCCGTTACACAGTTACATAATTTGTAATTTATTGAGGTCACAGATAACTCATTTCATTAATACAATTATCAAGAGCTGTTACTAATTTGTATGTGTGTCTTGTAACTCATTTGTAACTGTTTGTTTCACTGTTACATTTGTAGGAACACTTGAAATTTGTTATTCCATGTGTCAGCAAGCTGCAGGGTGTTTGTTTTTTGCTTTGTCATAACAAATGAATGTAATTGTGTACAGTTGTAGCCACAGCAATTGAAGCTTTCAAGATCTGCAACATCAGCGGCACTCTACAAAGTACAGTACCATGGAAAATAATGAACAGAACATTAAGTAACAAGAGTGAACAGAATAAGAGTATGTTTACATATGTGGATGTGAACTTATGCTGCTTCCAACTGCTTTTCTAACTTACTGTCACTTCCAGCTGAAAAAATGCAACAAAGTAAGCAGTGTGGGACAGGTAACATTGCTGTTTGTTGTGGAGTGGGTACTGGGACTTGCCTTCATTCTTGTGCACATGGCGTTGTTATGTTTTACCTAAAGCGTCTGTTGCTGTGGCAGTGGCTATAGTTTGTTTCATTTCATGGTCTGTCTTAAAACAGGCCCCTAGCCTCTTCCACAGCAAGTTCTCCACACATAGTGATCTAGTGCTTCCTCTTTCAATGTCCAGCATTCTATCTTTTCCTTAAGGTCATCCAGTATCTGCATACATCTTCTTTTACATCTTCCCATCACTTTTATCCTTCCTTGTATCTTTCCTTCAATAACGTATTTTATAAGACAGTTACTATGCAAGACTAGACCAATCCAGTTAGTATTCCTTCCACTTATTGTATGTAAAATATTCGTCTCCTCCGTGATTGTGTATAATAACCATAGTCCCACACACTGAGTGATTCAGGTGTCTCTACAGGAATAATAATGAGCCATGCGAATTAAGAATGAGTTTCAAGATACATGAGTGAATTTGTTTTTAATGATTTAATTAAAGAAAGGGGGTTATTAGTGACCTCAAATTGATTGTAAATACAAGTATAATGGTTTTAACCGAAGTATTTACAACACTGGGAATTCATGTGTGTAAATGCTGAATTTTATGGACATGTCGTTAAAGTCTTAAAGACCCGTGATCGCATACATGAACACATGTAGCAAAATACCCCCAGAAATGACTATTATATATTTAGGCAACAAGGAAATTTACTGCATTTGTAAGACAGACCACATAATCTCTGTTTTATTTTCCACATAATGCCATTTATTTCATGATTTTATCTTTTTCTGTTCAAATAATATATTTTTCGTAAACAGTGCACTAAAATTTAAGTGCCCACTCTGGTAGTTTCCAGTACAAATGCAGTAGGCTCCTGACTTAAGATTTCTCAGTTTAAAGTTTTCCTGCATTTTCGGTTTATTGTTTATGGTCCTAGTGAGAACCCCATGTATGAAATGTAGAATTCTTTGATTTTACATTTTTCCCACTTTTAAGACAAGAAATTTTGGGTCATACCCCATTATGGAGCCTCAATTTAGCATTGTGTTTGCAACATAGCAGCTTGGATTGTGTAAATGATTGTGCGCTGTGGATATGAAGTGATTTAAGAATTGATCACAGGCTATTTCAGCATTGTACAATTCATCAAGATTAAGCATGTGTGTGATTGATCAAAAACCTGAGGCAGGAGTTCATTTTCGGTTTTTTCTTTAATGTCCCAAGAACTGAATATAAATGTGCATAATGTGGATTGAAGAAAAACATCAGTAGGTTTAAATTCAGACTGAATGTAATGTTTTTGTAAGCCCAGTTGTAGTTTTGTGTTTGCTTTTGACATAATTCCCATTGAAGACTTTTCTTGATTTCGTGTATAAAAGGCTTGTCTTCCAGATTAATTTTTAATGGGGGGTTCTACTGTGTATATGTAAAATAAATCATTGGTGTACAATAGAATTTGGTATGTTGCATTCACAGCCAGTTAGAGCTCTGGTTTTTCAAAAGGGGTTCATGGGTGCAGAAGTGATGTGCTACATAGCAATGCAAACTGCACTCTTGTAGCAGGCCACTGTAACGTACAAAGTATTGTCCTTCATGACAAGATTGTAACGTCTATGTGCTGTTCAAAAGTCAATGGTGAAGTTATGGACTTTAAATTCTGGAGTAAGGAATTTTTGTGAATTTTACATTGCATAGTTTTACAATGAAAAATAATGAAGATTAAAGTAACAGTCTTTTGTGATGTGGTGCTGTGTAGGCTGATATGCTGGTATCAGCATATCAGCTACCTCCATCTTCGGGGTGGACTGCTTCTGTCTGCATACCACTCTGTGACTTGGTATCTATCTAATCACATTGTATCACATCCCAGAAGACTGCAGTGGTAATAATCACTGCCTTGAGAACCAGAAATCTCATATAATTAAAAGTTTTATAATAATAGAACTGCCTCATGTATGAAATTTAAGTGTTTTTATATATTCCTGCTTATTGTAAGCAGTTCAGAGAATTCAGTAAATAGGATGTTGTTTCATTTAATGCAGTGACAGCCATCATGACTATTTTTTTTTTATGTCCTGTGTCTCAGACCACCATTTCAAGATGCTTGTGGCACTGTTGTGAGTTGTCAAAATTGCTGGTGAGTGTTGCAGTTACCAGAAACGGCAGCAGACACTATCCCTTGACACTTGTAACAAGCAGATATTCGGCAGCAGCATGAATACATATCGAAGTAATGTGATGTGATGCAGAGGGTCTACAGGAGACTCCAGTGTCCACCATGCCACAGTGTATAGGTTCTGCAGGAGACTCCAGTGTCCACTGTGCCACAATGTATTGGGTCTGCAGAAGACATCATTGTCCCCTATGCCACAATGTATAGGCTTTCCAGGAGACACCAATGTGTCCACTGTGACACCAAGTAGAGGGTCTGCAGGAGACTCGAGTGTCCACTATGCCACAGTGTATAGGGTCTGCAGGAGACATCGTTGTCTCCTATGCCATGATGTATAGGGTCTGCAGAAGACACCAATGTGTCCACTGCAACACCGAATAAAGGGTCTGTAGGAGACTCCATTGTTTACTGTGTTGCAGTGTACAGGGTTTGCAGAAGACACAAACCAGTGTCAGCTGTGACAAAGTAAAGAGTCTTCAGGAGAAATCTCCTGTCCCATAATGTAAAGGGTCTGTAGGCGACACCACTTTTCAACGTGGCATGACATAAAGGAAGGGTCCTCAGGAGTATCCACTGAGGCTTGAAGTAAAGAGAGTGCAGGAGATAGCAGTGTCCTGTGCCAGGAAGTGAAGGGTCTGCAGGAGGCACCTATTCCTGCTGTGGCAGTCAGTATGTTAAAGTGTTTGAAAGATGCCAGGGATTGACTGGGTCATCGACATGTTGGGGGAAATTAATAGAGCCAAACTGTGTTAGATTTAGGTTAGTGTCTAGAAGATGGTTTTTGTTTGAGGTCAAATCCAAACAAATACTGGTGTTATGTATTAGCATAGTTTGTTATGGAAGGATCTTGATTGATTTAGTATGTCATTTGTTATAGTATTTTGGGCTTATGAATTGTGATAACCCTAATAATGTACACATTTATTTTTGTAACACAAGCTTGTAGGCTAGTAGACTGAGTGGCTGATTGTAAATACTATTATTCTATTTTGCTATTGATTTGTAATGTAAATGCATGATAGGCTTACTTTTTTAGGAAATATGAAATGGTGTTTTTTATTAATTATTGTAATTTTAATTATTTTAGTAGTCTGTACTCTAAATATATTTGTTGAAGTATTTTGTAATTGTAGATTTCATTTTACAGTGTATCATCCCTTCACCATTTTTAATGCAAGGAATTTGTTATTTTGGGCAACAGACCAGTGTTGTTTGAGGCCTATTTTCATCATATATTTTTTGCAGAGATATGTTACAAGATATGCATAGTGGTGGGTTGTTTTTAAAATGGGTACAAATTCATACTGGGGTATTTTGTGTGGGTTGAAATGATACATTACAAGCACAAATAGCTGTTCACCAGAATATAGGTACATTACAAGCACAAATAGCTGTTCACCCAGAATATAGGTTGCTTTCCTTGTCAGTGTCACAGTGTATAATACCTAAAACCATAAAGGTGGGATAACATTCATATTAAGAAACTAGGTATTACATATGTAATTAAAAACTGTTGTGACTGAAAATTAAAATCACAATAAAGAATTCTGCCACAGTACTTTAATATCGCTCTGGAAGCTATAGCTACTGGGCATACTTGCAAAATTATGGAGTATATTTCATAATATTAGCCTCTTTAGGAGTTGTCTGTTATGTCCAGGATATAAGATGTTCTTCTTTTCATGCAAAACTGCAAACATCTGACTGTTATGATTCATCGTCACAATAGATTTGTTGACTGAAAAGTATGGCACACATTTTAGTCTTGTGCTATGATTTCGACATGTAATGTCTGTCGAAGAAAATAGCCGGGGTCGTCAAAAGTTTGCCGCCGAAAACGCTACGACGGATATGAGAGATGTACAGTGCCTCAGGGTGACAGCAAGGTGGAAGGCAGGGAGTCCCAAAAATCAACAAAATGTTTCATATCACCGTGTTGGAAACCGTCTTTCGCACCAAACTTAGTTTAAGAGCCCTGTCGCTAGGTGGCAATCTGCTACTAAACCAACTGTTGATCGTACCTCTACCAGAGAAAGAGACGGAGCTGCACAGGAAAGAGACAGCGGATGGGACCAAAGAGAGAGATGAGAGTAAGCGTGAGCACCATAAATAAGAGAGAGATGCAGGAATCGACTTCCGCAGCCGGCCGGGGGGGGGGAAGCTAACAGCAGATACTGACCTGTTTTTACAAGATGGCGACCATGCGGTGGCTGGTGGTGAGTGTGGTCCGTCAGTTTCAGTCGTCCTATGCCAGTGGCAAAGATGGGTCCGATAGGTTGCGGCCTATTCGTGTTGTGTGTTGTGATGGGGACTGATATGATCCACCCGTGGTTATGATAATGTTTTGTTGTTGGTGACGATGGTGAGTGTATCTCGTCTCAAAAGACTGGTGCAGGGCCTTACATTGGTGGCGGCAACAGCTTATACCACTCTCCTGCTGTACCAGAGCGTGTCAACGACAGTGGCCTCTTCTACTTCAAGATTACCCCTCCGACAACAGGTACGATTTGTGTTTATTTTATTAGACTACGTGTAAGAACGTATTTACAAGTTCTGACGCCTTGATGGCGATGATTTATGTTGTGGTCTGGCGTATGACACTGTGCTGTTGTAGTGAGTGCGGAAGTTACGGAGGTACATGCTCCCTCCCATTCATCCTTGTAAGTGGATGCACTGTGTACCTCAGAGGGACTGGTACTCACCTCCCAGACTTAAATACGGTGTTATAACCCAGAATACCGTGTGACATCTCAGACACGGTTTAACAAGTGGTGGATGTAAGGGAGAAAGAGAGAGGTTAGGTGGTAGAAGTCTGCCTGATGTTCTGAATTTGAAAATGATGCTGTGGTTGTGTGACGGGCGGACATTGTACTGTGATATTGAAATTGGTAAGTATCACTAGCAGAATGTGGCTTGGTTGTCTCAGGCACTGACTATCTTGGATCTCGCGAAGGTTGAAAAATCTGTAGTTCGATTAACTTGTGAGACATACCGATGAATGTGACTCGAATCCTATCGCTTCTGGTGTGCATTCGGGAGGTGCCGAATTCGAATTTCGGCTTCGAGGCTGGGTATCCTAAGGTTTGTGGGTTTTCTCAGTCCCTTCAGCTAGCGCCGGGGTAGCGACTTCGTTTAGGCAAAGACCGCGTCTTGCCATATCTTTTCCAGATTGATCATTTACCAATCCTACCATTCGACGCTGTGATGCTGATGATAGCGTCGTTAAATAAATAACAAAGGGCGACGAACGTACAAACATGTGTTCTGCACCTGCAGATGGATCTTGTCATAGGCAGGTGCCCTGTTTAAGGATCCTGACGAGATGTCTGATGTTATTGTGCTGTACCTTATCAGAACAGACCATATGGTGGAATCCGTGAGGTCTGAACTTAAAGTTTCATTATTGTTTATTTAACGACGCTGTTAGTACTGTTACGACGTAACGTCAAATGGTACGATGATTGGTGAATGATGAATCGAAAAGGATGCTATTGGAATTGGCCGTTGCCTGATTTGAAGATCTTATTTTGGTGTCTGCTCGGAATGACTGAGGAAAACCACGAAAACATTCAAAATGGCCGGTCACCGAGTCGAGACTTGAACCTGGAACCTATCGAATGCGAAGTGGAATGGATGTTGGGTTATGTCATCGTGTTCGGTTCGTCTGAGAGCCGGTAGAGACCGATAATAATGTTACAGCGAACAGTTACTCAGATGTCATGGATTGTCACACGGAGTAACAGATTATTCTTAGGTTATATGATTGCAGGGGGGGGGGGGGGGGAAGATCCTTTAACAGGGGAAGGGGGGCAAAAATTTCCCCGTTTTTTTGGAAACACAGCCTTGTTATTTTTTCACAGGA
>Ga0131853_10023679_pt1 | contig 11085 bp, 7 predicted proteins | sample TergutLab28metaG_FD_92764 | JGI IMG/M metagenome (GOLD analysis project Ga0131853, IMG submission 92764) | Labiotermes labralis P1 segment gut microbial communities from Petit-Saut dam, French Guiana - Lab288 P1 (version 2) (version 2) | ecosystem: Host-associated > Arthropoda: Insects >...
GGGTGGGGGGGGGGGGGGGTCTCTCTATGGGAAACATTTCGGCAAGATCAGGGTGTTATTTTTACAGTCTAGTTTGATGATTATATTATGGAATTATAACGTAGTATCAGCTTCGATTTTGAGTACAATAAATAGGGAATTGCAAAGTGAATGTGGTCTAATTTTAGATATACTATCCCCGAGTTTGGTTGGCGGAGCTGATGAAAAAAACTGAGAAGCTCAGTCCGGTTTGTCAGCGTCCCGATTGTGAACCACGGATACTTTCCGATTACTTGTCCGAAAGTTGGCGAATTTAACTTTTGCGATTATATCGGTAAATTACTGACAGTTTTTTTTCTCATTCTTATTATAGCGCAAGCCGCAACATTCTGCGATTGGTAGGTTAGAGTTTACGAATGTTTTAAGTCATAACTTACGGGTGCAATATTGCGAGGTTTTTTTTATAAGAAAGTATGTTTCGGTCATACGGAATAAAATATCAGGTACAAGGTGAAATGTAAAATTCGCCGTAATACAGGCCATGAAGGCCCAGATAGAGTGTAGTGATATATGCACTCTTTCTTTAACCTCTGCGCTAGATGATGGTAGGCGGTCAAACCTTGCAACGGCCGTTTTACCCCCTCCCTCGCGCCCTGGAAAAACAGCCAGTATCCATTGTACAGGAGGCTGGACGGGTCCCAGAGACAGTCTGGAAGGGGAGGTGGAAAATTCGCCCCAACCGGGATTCGAGCCCCGGTCTATCTTGGCCCACAATAATAAAATATTGGAATAATAAATTTTAATATCATTAATATTATAAATTAATATTTGACAGTGATTTTGTAAGCGATTGATTATGGAACACTCAAATTGTCAGTGCGTGCAGTACTGGAATGTTTGGGGCGGAAGGGATAAGATGCGTGAACTCTGTTCTCCCGAGACACACTTTATCCAAAGGCTGGCCCTGATTGCTCTTTTACATTGGGTGCTAAGTAGTACCTTACACATTCGTGGCAGCAAATCGTACAAGCCAAGTCTTCAGTCTCTTTTACAGCCGTGCCTTTGGCGTGACTTGACACACACATACACACGACTTCTTTACCACATATCAGTAGCCACATGTGTTCTGTCCGCAGTACAAATGCAAATGTATAGGTACCCACAAAATGTCAATAGCTTTGGTATTTCCTAGAAACTGTTAAAAAGAAACTCATGTCCATGAGGTCGGCATGCTTCAGTAAAAGTTTAGATAATATACACTTTAAATAGCTTACTATACTTTTACCAAAAGAAATGGAACGTGAATGAATAAAACATTATTTTTTTTGCCCTTATTCTATTGCCAACTTCTCTGTTTGTCCAAGAATCGTGTCCAAAACTGTCGACTGCTGGGCTGTATCTTCCAGGACTACTATAAATTCTTACCTATTATAATAAAAGCAACAAGATGCACTAATTTCTCAAATTTATTTTGGAATAAAACTCTACATGTTTCGGACAGTTCCTCTGTCCATCATCAGAAGTTTTTCATTGTACACACATCAATGGTATATGTCATACAGGTTTTGCTGACAGCTTTCTCGCAAGTTGTCAGCAAACCTGTATCACGATGCACGGTGATCTGAACGTCAAATTATAAATTCTTACCTTACCTTTGATCTCGACTATATTTTGTTATATATATATATATATATATATATATTATGTTGCTTACATTTAAACAATTCGTCCTTAGATCTTCCATTTCAAAGTACATTAAATAGCCGATTTAAAATTTTCACGTGAGACATTCCCGTTGTGTTGAAATGTTAAAATTATAATATAATATAAATATGATATGGTCGTACACAACGTTATATTTATTAGATTATACCAGGTTATAATTCAGCTACATGTTTCGACCTAATTACACATTTGAAATTTTAATCCTAATTAATTATTTAAGCCAATCTAAACCAATCTTGTACTAAGAGATCTCTTAAATTGAAAGCATATTCAATTGTACACACATATACTCAAAGATCAGTCTGAAGATGGCCTTGTAACTAGGACGAAACATCTAGCTGAATTATAACCTAATATAATTTAATAAATATGAAGTTGTGTACGACTGTATCATATATATTTATATTATAATTTTAGAATATTTAGATTCTTATAATAAAACCAACTAGATGCACTAATGTCTCACATTTATTTTTGGAATAAAACTCTACATGCTTCGGACAGTTCCTCTGTCCATCATCAGGAGTTTTTCACTTTACACACAGCAATGGTATATGTCATACAGGTTTGCTGACATATACCATTGCTGTGTGTACAGTATAAAACCCCTGATGATGGACAGAAGAACTGTCCGAAACATGTAGAGTTTTATTCCAAAAATAAATTAGAGGAATTAGTGCATCTAGTTGGTTTTATTATAAGAATTTATCACGATGCACGGTCACCTGAACGTCAAATTAGTCTATTTAGAATTTGGAATCTATTTTATTAATTTTCGTTTTGACTAAAATTTTCTTTATCTTTTTTGTGTTGGAACAAATCAAGCAACAATTTGTAGAGGATGAATAAAAACGAAATACACCGTCGAGTTTTGGATCTTCTACCAGCTATATCTTTTTATTTTTGTCTGCTTTTTATTCAGTCATTCTTTCATTCATCTTTTCCTTCATCGGTCCGTTCGCCAATTTATTTATTTATTCATATTTCGTTAATTTACTTACTTATGCTTGTTTTCTTTAATGACGGTTGCAACAGACGAGCCTATAACGTAGATTTCTTATGCTTGTTAGCTTCAAAGTTCACGTAACCAATAATAGTAACTATACGCGTAAAAAGCCGATCCCATTGACCGCGCAGTCTAAGGCGTATGTCTGCGGCCGCTCACCTTTTGAGATTGTGGTTTCGAATCCCACCGGGGGCAGAGGTGTTTGTCTGGTGTGAGTGTTGTGAGTTTTCAGGCAGAAGTCTCTGCGACGAGCTGATCACTCTTCCATAGGAGTCCTACCGACTGTGGCGTGTCATTGTGTGTGATCTAGAAAGCTCAAGAATGAAGAAGGTATGGCCCGCGTTGGGCCGCAGCGCCAAAAGGAAATAGAGTACTTGTACAATAAAATTACTTCATTGTTATTGTGAATTTATCATATAAAAGTAGCCTCAGAATATATGAGGAAATTTTGTGACACTCTGTGCAGAGACTGCTACACTCTGATTGGAAATATGTTCTTTAAGATAGCCATCCCTTTCCGCTGATTTTCGAAAACAAAATTATTGCTACAATTTGACAAACATCAACCATGTTTTTTTTTATTGTGTTATTATTTCATCTTCGTTAGCTTTTTCTGATAGAGTTGTTGCCACCAAAGGAAGAGCATAGAGCAACAGTTTAATATGGCTTCACTCCAACTACATGTAGCAGAATCCATTTAAAAAGCTAGCGGCCACTCAGGTGGTCAGACTATTCCTTTGTAGTATGAAGATCAGAATTTCCTTACGGTGTTTACAAGAGACCGACACTGGTTCCTGTGCTGGGTAAAATATAATACATCGGTGTTCTTCACAGTAAGCGAGTGGCCTGCAGGATGGCCGTCCCATGTAATTCCTTTAGAAGTGAAGCAGCATACGAATTTGATATGATTCCATCTGGCCAGGGTCACGATTCTCTTTGTAACACCCAACTTGCACTTCCGCACCTCGTTTATATTTGCTGTTGTGGCAACGACTGTTTGCATGCAATTTTATTTTCCGTCTGCGACTGTACCGTCAGGTTTACTGCAGTTCATAGTTCAACCTTTTACAATTTATTGCTGCTAACTGTAAGCGTTCAGAGTATGCCACTAATTCCTTCAAATACTCATGCCTCTTCTTTCAGTTTCAGGTTTTGTATTAACACTATTACCATTTTTATATTACAATTAAAATTATTTTTATCCTTATCATCGTCGCCGTCATCATCTATTATCCTAAATAATAATATGGAGCCGAAACCAATGTCTGGGCCGTCTGCGGTCTAGGTCTGCGGCAGCTCGCTGGCTGGGATTGCAGATTCGAATCAAGCCGGGAGCATGGATGACTGTTCGTTGTGAATCTTGTGACTTGTCTGGCAGAGACTTCTTCGACGGCCTGTTCCCTCTTCCAGATGAGTCCTACCGAGTGTGTGTCATTGAATGTGGTCTATAAACCCCAACAATCAGGCAGCCTATGCCTAAGTACAGCTGTTGCTTCACAAAAAAGGACACTTCGTCTCCTACAAAAGTTTAAAACAGGAGCGTCCAATCTTCTTGGACAAAGGGTTATAACCGTTACTGTGAGCTATTTGGTGCCTCATCTAACCGCCTAAGTTACTGTGTAATTTTAATATTATATACATGCTTTACACATGTGGCCAATGTCACATAGCACAACTTGGTGAGCCGCTGGTTTTGGAAACACATGGTCATAACATTTGAAGGCTTCCAACAGTAAACATTCCTTTTGCGGCTTTCTGGATTATGACGTGTCACCCAGAAAGTTGGCTCCAGCGGTAGAACTTGTGTTTTGGGGCTGTCCATTTCAAATTTCGGCCGGGTTAACAACTAAGATTCTTCCTGGTTCTCTAGGTCCCTTCAGTGACTTGCTGAGAGTTACGGTACATTAATATAGGTCACGACCTCTTCCTTACACATTATTTCCAATTCTTTTCTCAATATCTTAATTCGACTACCTGGAATTCGCAATTTACGAAGATCTTCTTTCAATAAATTACAAAATAAATAAATATTTTGTACCCCTGTGGGTACCGGCAGAATATTTTCTTGTAGTTTTGTGATGACTGAAATTCTTCTTTTGACTTGTAGTCTCGAAAGAGCCCGTTTTCTATCACCTGGGTGATAGATAAATGGATTTGGAACTGAAAGATAATTTAAAGGGAAAAACATACGTTCTTGGACAGAAAACTCTCCCCGTTCTAATTTGACTATCACAAAACCTGGGCCAACTGCGCTGCGATATGTTTTGGCCTCAGCAGTGAGGATTCGTTTACAAACCGCCTCGGCTATCATCCCGCTCTTTCAGGGGACATGCCACTCTGAAAATATAACCAGGAAATTGAGCACAGTGACAGTTCAGAATGTCGCCAGTAAGAAATTCTTAATACACCAACTGACATGTGCAAGTTAATGTGCATGTACTGTTTATGTATAGCAGGAAACTGTCGTGGTTTAACTGCAGATGGACCGCGGTTTTCGCATTGAAAGACAAGCGAAATGTACAGAAATTCTCAGCTGGATATTTTTCGTCGCTTAGCTCAAGATTCCAGGTGATTTTTTTTTTAATTTTATGTTTATCGTCTCGTTTTGTTAGTTGTGCTATAGATATATGTGATTGAATTAGTTCAGAACGTTTTGCCACAATAAAGTACATAACATGCATACATCAGATGCTTTATCTCTTTCAGTACCAACAAATGCCGAAAAATTCAGGAGCTAATTAGGATTAAAACGCGTGATGGTAGAACAGTGTTTGTGTTGGTACTGAAAGAGTTTGTAAATCAAGCCACAATGCAAGGAATGAACAATTTGAATGTGATACCTTAGTTGTGTTTGACGGTATGCTGATCCGTGTTAGTTCCAGTTGATTAACTACACAGTAGAACTCAAACGCTTTACCATATTCCGTAGTAACCGGTGGTATTGTCAGGTGCTCGAATGTGGTATTCGGTGTTGTGCGATGTGGGTGTACATAATTTGCATTATTGAAGAATGCCTCAGATGTCGACTGTGTGTCAGAACGTTGTGTCCTCCACATGGGAAAGAATTTATTGAAATCAACAGATATCCTTCATTGTTAGGTACTGGGGAAATACAGAGTGTGGGGAAACGTTTTTATAGTTGCAGATATGTTACACTTGGGGGTAGTGAATGCGAGGAAACAATGTGTCGTGCAACAATCGAGAGGCACCTGCGTCTCTGGTCGGTAGTTAGGACTCGACCTTTTTCGATATAAGTTTATCACTAAGTAATATACCCGCTTGTATGTTGAAGGTGATTTTAAAACAACCAAATTTTATTTTTGCAAATTCAGGGTAAATGTGATGTCCTTTTATCTAGTCAACGATAACTAGATGGACTGATCATTTAACACACATGGGATGTGTTGGAATATTTTACAAGAATTTACTCAGTAGCTTAAGTTGAGAGAGCTCATTGGAGACAAAAATGGAGGATACAATAATATTAACTTAGATTTTAATATCACATAGGTTTTGAAACAGATTCGTTTGTTTCACGATATCGACCAGTAAAAGGTTTTTTTAAACAAGATAATGAGCCTTAAATTTCCATAAAATACAGAGCATTTTTGACAGCCTATCGAACTGTGGGCTTTTCAAGACGGACTCTGCTGCTTGGAGATATTCTAGCTTGGATTTTTAATTTCAAAATTAATCTTAATCTGTTGTACGTAAATTACATTTTTTTGCGTCCCACTATAATTTCCTTTGCCATGAAGTGATTACATACAAATGTCAAAAAGTGACAGCAGATCATTTGTACAGAAGCTAAGCATTGAAATGTTTTCAGAGACCAAGTAGGCGTCTATTGGTTTTTCTTGGAAATACAAATACCGTCCGGACTGACAAGCAGTTCCGATGTAAAATATTCGACCATGAACCATGATTTGAGAGAGCTTTGTTTGTTACTTAATCACAGCTTAACACTTCGAAACTCAAATTCAAGCACCGAACAGCTCACTAAGTACAAATATTTATACGGCTTGACACTTCCTCTTCTTCATGTCTCTTAAGTAATGAAACGAGAAGTGAGTTTCTCGTAGCGTTGTTGCCAAGATTTCAAGCCTTTTGGTAAGTGACACCGTGTCGCTGGGTCTGTGGTTATCACGTTTTCGAAGGATCGTGTCATTATCTGCAAGGGGAAGCAGTTGATGAAGGTGAAGGCAACACGAGCCAATCGCCCATTGAAGAAGAGTCGCGTCCGAACAGAGCTGAAACATCGGCACTTATAAGTCTCTGAAGTTCACGATTATTTGAGATAAGACTGTATCTGAAAATTTCGGCACAATTTAGTTTGTGTAAGTGAAACATAAGAAGATAAATAAATAACTGAATGATCTAATTAATAATTCAGAGTTATTTACAGTTTTATTATATAAAGTGTATACAAGTAAAATATAGCTTACATGAATCATAGCCACGCTCTCTTTTAGTTTCGCCAGACAAGACGTTTTGTTTCCTGCTTCGTAAGAAACATAGCTAAAAACATTTTCACGATTGCTGACGTCCATTTTTTATTCTTTATCTAATCTAAGCACTCTCGTAAAGCCATAGCGGACCTGGATATGGAGTTTCCTTTGTAAGGTATTACGTCCCTGTATATCAAGCTTGGCAGCCGTATATTACATCGATCCCACAGATTCTACGCGCATACTCCATGTAATTCGGACTGTCTTACTCATATACCAAGACCAGAATGAATACAAACAGGTGGTGGTGACTCCTTTGGTACACTGGAAATGGTAGAACTACTGGCGCCCTCTGGCTTCATTTTGACGGACAGTTCAGCCAGAGGACGGCAGGACATTTGCTTCAAACGTGGCGACTTGCGAAAGAAGTCTGCTTGGGGAAGTGAGCCTGTCTTCTGCTGCCCTAGAAATATTAGGCACGAGAATTCATAGCATCATCTACAAGAAATGTGTCTCACAGGTAAGACTTTTAAATTTATTTTCTCTATTCCGGAATTATTTTTCAAATTTTCGGAAATTAGCCTAATTTATTTCAGGCAAGATTTGTAAGGAAGATCCTGTCATCCTTCTAAGACCACGTGATATTCATGTCACCGATGTATTTCATTACTGCTTTCTGTCCTTTTTTGGAAACAACGTGTTGCTTGAAAAACAATCTCAAGATGTGTAAGTGGGTTTGTTATGGGAAAAAATATTCAATTCTATTAGGATCAGACAGGCTGAACATGCAGCATTTCGAGAAAATGAGAAAAACACTCAAAATATATCTTGATACTTGGAGGGAAGAGACAGTTACACAGATGTAAGCGTAGATGAGAAAATAATATTAAAAACAGTCTTCAATGGTGAGAGTGTCGTAATGTGAACTAGCCTCAACCGACTTCGTATAAGAACCTGTAATAAATCTTGGCTTAAACGGTGGCGAACCACCTAGTTTCGTATGTGGGGGAGGATATTTTACCATATGAGCAAATTTCATTTTCATCAAAAACAACCTCCGTAGGGTGAGTGATTGAATCACTTAGTTAATATTCTATTGAATAATCACAGTAAATTATCTAAAATTGCGTATCAGACTTCATCTCTTTATAATTTATGAGACTCAGCTTGTCTTACAATTTCATAAAGAGACGCATTAGAAGGTAAAGTTTCTTGCCAGAAGCAATATTGCCGCACGATATGAAGCTAACGACATTTCATGCATACTTAGTTCCAAGTCACGCTAGCGTAATGTGCAGTCTACCGATACAGTCTCATGAAATTCCACAGGGAAAATTCTGAGAAGGACACTCGTATAAGCAGCGGAAAGACCGTGAAAAGTACTGTCGTCTGGGATGTACAGTCTGGTTGCTGTCTACTGACGTTTCGGAGAAATCCAATGTCATTATCCTATACTGTGAGATGAAGGCAGTAGGTTTTTCCGAAGAGTCGGTAAATGGCTACCAGACCACTCTAGACTACAGTACATTCGTCTTCACAGTCCATTTCGTGAATACGTCCAATTTTGAATACAATAAACCAGTTAAAAGGAAGCCTGGGTTTGTAATTAGTTTTGTGAAGTTTTGGCGAAAAGTGCACAGAATAAACACGGAATGTGGAGGTCGTTTCTCTTCCTGTCCTTCTCTTTACATGGTTAATCTCGGAAGTTAATTAATGGATTTCACTGATATTTTGTATTGGATGTCTACCGTGACAGTTAGGGAGAAATTCATCAGGTTCCTACAGTCTGACGTAATTTCCAATATACATGCAGTTCCAATTATCGTTTTAGAGACGATTTAAATGTCAGTTTTTATCTCTTGATAACCTGAGTTTTTCTGGCTTAGCCTGGACATTTAAATTTCTAAACAGTAAAGACGCGGAGATCAGCATGGGGTACGCCAGGGCCGTTCTCTGTGTTTTAGACTCCAATATGAAGCGTAAGACGATGAAAGTTAATTTGTTTCTGTTTTATGCTACAACGTGTCATAAAAGGTCGTAAGATATGCACCCCATTAAACTGTGCGGCCCGTATTTCAGACATATTTGATAGGATAATTCACTTTAAGCTAAAACAAGTGATTGGTTTATAACCCATGTAACGTAACTATCAGGACGGTAGCATAATTTATGTGTTATGGCATGTCACTCCGTGAAGACTGCTGAGTAGTTTCCAGCGTTTCGAAGGATCGTAAATAGAGGAACTACTACTGAAGGTAAACTTCGCACTAAAACAGGTCATGAAGGCCCAGAGGGGAAGTAGGGGTTTCTATAACCTCGATATCAGATGGGAGAGGGTGTTGAACGCCACGTTCCAGCCGCTTTACCCCCAAAGAAGAGGCCCGTTATCCCTCGTAGAGGAGGATGGTTGTTTCCAATGTCTGGTCTAGAGGGGCGCACAAAATCTAACCCCCACTTGTATTCGATCCCAGGAACGTCCAGCCCTTAGCAAGTCGTTATGCTGCCTACGCTATTCCGGTCCACTTCGAAGCGCCGTACTTCCGTCATATTCAGGATCCAGCAGTTTTTGTCTGCTTGACCCTGAAGATGAAAAAATTACGATCCACCTAATCTTCTATAACAACACCGCTGTAAGAACTACTTATCTCGCAGGATAGTATGAATTAATTATACAAATCCATTAAGGGCTTCTGAGCTATGCTTTAATCATCATCAATAATATATGACACGTTTACAGGCTCGTTCTATTTCATTGGTACTGCTCTATCGATCGTATACTTGGTCAACCTATTTTTTTTCTTCCCCTTCAAACATATTCGTACGCCGTCAAACAGTAAGTTACAAACTCATGTGTTGTTCATTCTTTAAAAAAAACTGAGTTATTTTAAAGTTTATAATGCACAATAATACTGATGAAATTTTACTGAGGCCGCAGTGCTACAGCCCATAGATGGTGCAGATGACAAACGTTTGAGGTTTGCCTCCTTTCTGTCTACCGCTCTGCATCCAACCATCCCAGGTCACTTGTCTGCAGCATTGTTACCACGTGATCATCATTGCCAAAATTCTTTGAACAGGAAGGCTGGAGTACAGGAAGGCCATACAGGAAGGTATGCTGCAGGGGATGAAGCGTAACAACGTGACTGAGATGTTGAGGGTCTCGATACACTGACTTCTTTCACTACACTACCAGATACAGTAGGCCTACGTAAGGTACAAACACACGCAGTGGCGTATCGCGTATCGATTCTTCCCCTTACAATAACTACATCCCGTCAACATACCAAAACCAAACGGCTCCTAAAACGTAGAAGAAAACAGACGGTTCCGTAAACTAATCTAATGTCCAATAAATAACACATAAATTATCGAAGGTAAAACAGTTAAAGCTATACTAATAGGTATTCTAACGGTCGGAAGATAAGGTCTTTTAATCTCCATCAAAAAGCCTGTACAAGCCTAATGTGAATCAACACAGTAGCGCCTCTCATCTTGTTTGAATCGTATAAAGGAAACTTTCTTTAACGTAGCTTCCACTATTGATAGCTTAACTAGCACAATTAATAAATTAATTTATTATTACCATCTAATTCATCCCTCCCTTACTCGAAGCAGCAGTTGTCTTGCTTAGAACATTCATTGTGAACAGACTATCCACGATACATCATTTCCGTGTGGCTTTTATTGTTATTGATTTCCCCTACATAACGTACATGTGAAAGTACGTTTCGATAATATTATTCAGATCAATAACTTAAAAAGAACTTCGAGGGGTCGAAATTGTACAAAATAAGAAAGTTGAAATTTTTTGTTTTGGGTTGTTCTTTTTTTATTTAAAAAAAAAAGGCCTGCGTATGTTTTACTTGACTGATTTACGAATTAATGTACTGAGGGCAGGTAGGCACGTCTTCATTCATTCAGAATGAC
>Ga0131853_10023681_pt1:0-10000 | contig 11085 bp, 3 predicted proteins | sample TergutLab28metaG_FD_92764 | JGI IMG/M metagenome (GOLD analysis project Ga0131853, IMG submission 92764) | Labiotermes labralis P1 segment gut microbial communities from Petit-Saut dam, French Guiana - Lab288 P1 (version 2) (version 2) | ecosystem: Host-associated > Arthropoda: Insects >...
AAAAATTCATATTAAAACACTTAAAACGCTCCTACATGTTTTGATCACATGATCATCCTCAGGGAGCATACATTGTTCCTTAGTAACGTTATACAACTTTAGCAAGGAACAATGTATGCTCCCTAAGGATGATTGTATGATTGAAACATGTAAGAGCGTTTTAAGTGTTTTAATGTGAATTTTATATCCTTAAATGAATAATGTGCATTTGTTGGTGTATTAAATAAATAAACATTTTTAGCTGTGTTTGAAAAATTTCAAAAAGCAAATATTAGCTTTCTCGTGTCTGTGTCTGTCCAACTGTCTGTTGACACGGAACGACAGAGATAAATACCATGCCTAATACATACCATTTTAACCATTTTTAGGTGTGTTCACAAAATTGTAAAAGTGACTATCAGCTTTGTCAAGTCTGTCTGTCCGTCCATCCGTCTCTCCACATGCAACAATGGACGAATTTTCATGAAATTTGATATTTAATGCAGTATTTTTCAAAACATTTATCAAGAAATATTTAATTAGTATACCAACTGATGCACATACATAAAAATTCCACATTAAAATTGTTCCGACATGTTTCGATCCTAAGATCATCATCAAGGAGCTACACTTTCCTCGCTAAAGTCACTATTAAAATTAGTCACCGATTAATTTCATTGCATAAACAGCGTGTTGTGGCTGCATGTCTTATTGTCCTGTGCTTTGCTGCATGCAGTATCATGCAGCAAAGCACATGACACACACCCACAGTCAGGCACTCTCAACAACATAACCTTACACAATAAGACATGCTGCCACAACACACTGTTTATACAACGAAATTAATCAGTGACTAATTTTAATAGTGACTTTAGTGAGGAAATTGTAGCTCCGTGATGATGATCTCAGGACCAAAACATGTCGGAGCAATTTTAATGTTTTAATGTGGAATTCTTATGTATGTGCATTAGTTGGTACACTAATTAAATAATTTGACGATATGCAAGGTGAGAAATGGACACATAGGTTTGATGGTGAAACCCAAAGGAAAGAGACAACAGAAGAAAGGAAAACACTAAGATGGATCTTAGAAATGTGATGGGAGGGAATGGACTTCATTCATATGGCCCAAGCTAGAGATGAAATGTGGACTCATCTCAGCGTGGTAAAGAACGTTTGTATTCCATAAAATGTGGTGAATTTGACTAAATGAGGAATTATTAGCTTCTGAAATAGGATTGTGTTCTACGGTTTGTCCTTAAGGCCATCAGAACAACATCCCCTTTGGTTCATCAGTGCCAAAAGGCATTGAATGATATCTCTATCCAGCATGCGGTGGTGGGCCTTTTCTGGGTCCCCGGACATGCTGGAATACGGGGTAATTAAATCGCCGATGGGCTCGTGAGGGGCGGCACTGCTCTGAGGTTTCTCAGACCAATAAGGATATTTATCAAGAAAATTCAAGTTTCATTACAATATGATAAGAATAATGGATACTGCACAATATACATTTATGACAACATCTCACTCAATTCTTTTCTTCCTAGAATGTGGAAAGTTTCATATAAAACTTTCAATGAAAATCAAAACACATTTTATGTTCAACAACTTTATCCGAAATTTGTGCCATTTATGAGACAGGCTAATGTGAACAAATAGGGAAGAGTCAGAGAGGCCACAAGTGACAATATAACAAGGTGCAAGCGACTGGCATGCTGGATAACTAAGGCTACAATCAACCACTCAGAATATGCAATACTTACTGCTTTTCCACAGCAACAATGGTTGCACGAACGCGCCTCAACGTTGTGTTACACATACGCTGCCTGTCTTGTTTATTAGTAGTTTAGCACGAGAAGATGCACAAAAAGCATGAGTTAAATGATTCTGTATGTGACATACTGTCATTAGAATCTGAAGTTCTTCATTATGCACTATAACAAATTTCCCACTTTTTCTACCCTTATTTTTGACCGCTTGTCTCTATTTTCCCAGAACACCTGCAATTTATCTAGGAAGTGTGTCATCCCCGTTGTGTGTGTGAAACTTGGAAAATAGTATGTAGTCAAACATAACTGTGTCACATGAGGTGTATTTAATGACTGTATAATGGACAACTACATGTTTCGGCCTGTACTGGCCATTTTCAGGTTGTCTTAGGGGAACTTAAGATCTTACTATAAGCATGCGCGCGCACATGGTGTAGAGATCTCAAGGTTCTTTAAAGATCGGATGAGGCTTTGACTAGCGTGTCATCCCTTTGTGTGCACGCGCATGCTTATAGTAAGATCTTAAGTTCCCCTAAGACAACTTGAAGATGGCCAGTACAGGCCGAAACATGTAGTTGTTCATTATAGTCATTAAATACACCTCATGTGACACAGTTGTGTTTGACTACATACCATTTTCCAACTTGCAATTTATGTTCTTTGATAAACGAGGCAGCCACACAAAACAAATGATGGACCCCACATGTGCAGTACGACGGTCCCTGTGACATTACCTTGTTCTTCGCTGAGTCTGCACTGTGCATTTCCAGCAGCAGCCAACAGAACATGTTGAGGATGAGGGCTAATATGAACAGACCCTCGTGACTGGCTGACAGCAGAAGGAATGGCACAATGAGAGACAGCACCACACTGTACAGACGTGACAGCACTCGCTGGGAACTGAGCACAGGTAGGAACAGAGACAGTCCTGGAAGACAACAGATTGTATTTTCATCACATGGGTACAGTTAATGTCATCAACTGGTTAGCATTACTGTCACCAACAAGGTAGTAATTACTGCTATCAATTGGGTAGTCATACTTTCATCAACTGAACACAGTCAGCAATTTTATCAGCTTGGTACAGCCATTACTGCTGTCAGATAAGTAGTCATTAACGTCAATTTGATGAGGCCATTATTGTCATCCATTAGATACAATCTTTTTTTTTTTGTGCCGCTGCGGCCCAACGCGGCCCATGGCCTCCTCATTCTTGAGGTTTCTAGATCACACACAATGACACTTCACAGTCGGTAGGACTCCTCTGGACAAGTGATCAGCTCATAGCAGAGACCTCTACCTGACAACACACAACATTCACAACAGACAAACATCCATGCCCCTGGGGGGATTTGAACCCACGATCTCAGCAGGTGAGCAGCCGCAGACCTAAGCCTTAGACCACGCGGCCACTGGGACCGGCGATACAATCATTACTGTCATCAATTACAGTCAAGGAAGTCATTAAATGGGTACACACATTATCAACAATTACATACAGCGGTTATTGTTATCAACAGTGTCTGCACTTCAGAATATCCCACGACAGGCCACACCGTGCCTACAAGGAACTCATTTAACATACTGGCAATCAGGTACGATGCTCTGTTAAAACCCTGCTTGGGACCAGATCTGTAAGCATGTTCACCATGAAAGTATGTGCAAATGTCACTGCCAAGCACAATCAGCCACTGGCACAGATTGAAATGTTCTCTAGCCAGTCAGATACTGGAATCAGCCTAGGGGCTAAATTTGTCTGGACCATGAGACAAAAGAGTACAAACAGTATTGGTCAGTCATGACATAGCCATGATCTGAGGAGGTCACATAGTGTACAATCCTTGCAAACAAATTTCAATTTGTTACAAATGTACTTTAGTTTCGTTTTGGTTTATTTCATCCAGTCCTACAAGTATATTACTACTTCCACTAGTACCTCACAATGGGGTAAAATGGGAAGAATAAGTATGTACTATATGCATCAACAGCTCCCATACTCATCAAAGCTGAACTTGGTTCTAAAATACACAAAGAGATGAACAGCAATGTAAGAAACCCCTAGTGTGTAAAAGCAAAAATTAGTGTAGCCAGTCGACTACAGATGGCTATCGAACTACGTTAAACAAAGCAGCCTGCTGACCATGTGTTATCACACAGGAATACATACAATATATTTACGCATACATAAGACAATCCTGCAGGTAATGACTTCAAGTTATACATGTTTCATGCAACTGATTAACTATATCTCACAACAAAACAAACAGTTTATTACATCAAAAACACAACAAATGTATACAATTATTGTTATCTTACTATGGCAACATGTTTCGGTCCTTCTTTAGACCATCTTCAGGCCAACGTTCAATCAGTGGTAGGAAGATGGTATAAAGAAGGACCAAAACATTTTGCCACAGTAACATAACAATAATTATAAACTATTGTTCTGTTTTTGACATACTAAACTATTTATTTTATTGTGAGATTTGAAACACAATGGGATGTTTTCGATTAAGATGATTATCTATATGTTCCCGAAATGTCTGATACTGAAGCTAGAGGAAAGAGGTTATCCTAAAATTCTGATATCTACCTACAAGATGGTACAACATCATGACCGAGATGACTACTGTTGTAAAAAGTATCAAATCACATGTTAACTGACAATTTGCATACTCACCAAGCACTGACCAAGAGACGATTTGATTGATGAGTAACAGTCCTTTTTTGTCCTGTATACTATGTGCAGTACTGACCAGGTTCCATATTGCAGTTGGGAGCATAAAAAGCTGTACTACCACAACACAGCGGTACCGAAATCTATCCTTGTCACCAAAATTACGCGACTCAAGTCTCCAGGCACAGTAGGCTGCCAGCAACAGGAACAGCCAACCTGACAATGCTCTAATAAAATGAAACAATAATGCATTATAAACAGCTGGGATAATGAAGACTAGGACAAGGTCGGCAGGCAGGCAGGCAGGCACGTGGCACACAGGGGAAAGTAGCAATATATATACAGTGTTATAACAGTCAAACTGAACGAAAGATCCAGTTGAAGGAACTAAGCATAGACTACAGGTAATTTCATATAACAAAACCAACTAGATACACTAATTTCTCAAATTTATTTTTGGAATAAAACTGTACGTGTTTCGGACAGATCCTTCGTCCATCATCAGGAGTTTTTCACTGTACACACAGCAAAGGTATATGTCATACGGGTTTGCTGACAGCTTGCGAGCAGGATCAGGACGGAAATTAGTGCATCTAATTGGTTTTATAATACGAATTTATAATGATGCACGGTCATCTGAATGTTAAACTAGAGGTAATATTAAACTGGATCTTAAAGAAGTGGGTGGCAAGGGCATGGACAGGATTAATCTGGTTCAGGATTTGGATAGTTCGTAGGCCCTTTTAAACATGCCACATGTGCCACATGAACATCAAATGCCAATTAACCTTTTGAGTTTCATAAAATGCAGGGACTTTCATGACTAGGTAAGATTCTGAAGAAGAACTTTGCACTATGGGGTTAGTACAGTGAAGGCACCTTCTCAAACTTAAATACACCCCATCTCTCGCAGCATGCAAGGGCTAGAAGAAAAAAGCACACAACACCGCTCCTCTGAACAACCAGCACTTCTTACAGAGAGTTAAATGTATCATACATGATTTGGAAACATTCATATAAGGTAAATCAGTCCCATTCAAGGCCCGAGGTGCCCAGAGGGTTCCAAGAAGTTAAAGTTCCCAGATTACGTAACAATGGCCCAGGATGGTGGTAAGGTTGTCAGCCTTATGCACCGGCCGTTTTTTACCCCCAGGAAATAGTCCTGTTATTCATTTCTGTTAGAGGCTGAGTCGACCCCAGGGCCATAGTGCGATCGGAAGGATTATGTCAATGAAAAATTCCAATGACACCATCTGGAATCGAACAACCGACCTTCCGATCTGTAGCACAGCACCTTAACCACTGAGCTACCGCGGTCCCCGGAAACATTCAAATACCGAACTGAATTATTCACATGCAATAAAATTAACTATTCACTATAACAGCCCTTTCTGGCCTTCTGTCAGACTCAATGTGACATTCTTGAGACTGAAACACTACTTTATTTTCCACTCAGAAAACCTGAAATTTTTTTAATGTCTGTATTAAATCCAGGAGATTTTGATAATACAAGGGAGAGTCAAATAAAAACCCTAAAAGCGCGATAAAAATTTGAAACACAGCTCGATTGTCCGTAAGGTGACAACAATGATACTCATGGTTTGAAGAGTGGCCGACAGGTGGCAGTACGATGCAGGAATGCAACATGATGGCGCAGGAGTAGTGTAAAGATGGCGGCCCCGCTTGCAACATGCAATTTAAGGTTTTCATGTGACTCAACCTCGTATATTCTTCAACGATGCAGAACTTCAAACAAACGCACTAACTCACTCAGAATTTTAAGCATTTACTTACACAAGTTGTGTGTTTGGTTGTCTTCCTACAACAGGGAGCATAGGAAATACTGCTAGAAATAGACAGGAGATCAACCAGCCTGCAAGAAGTGGAAAGCGAACAGGTCGAGCTAGTGGAAAAGCGATGGGCCATGCTGCCAGACCGAGCATTCCAACACTCAGAAAGAAGCGGTCGAAGAAAGACACAACCTTGAAACATAAACACATATTTCAACAAAACTTCAAAACCGCGTAACTATTTCTTATCTTATTCATCAACAGTATAAGATAACAAGTGGGTTATAGGCTTGGCAATACAAGAGTTCAATTCTGGTAGGGGCATGAGATTTTCTCTTCTCCAATACATCCAGATTGGCTCTGGGGCCCACCCCCCCCCCTACTCAATGGGTAGAGGGTGCTCTTTCCTGGGGGTAAATCTGCCAGAGTATTTGGGGGTGCGTCATCCCCCATTGTGTTGGTTCAATAACAAAGAATTTTTGTGTATTACACATACAGTCAAACACAAATATATTTCACCTAGCAGTACAGTAGGTATACAACTACATGTTTTGGCCCTATATGTGGCCATCTTCAGGTTGTGATTTACCTTACAGAGCAGCTATACAAGATGTGTGGGGTGTTCTTTTAGGGTATTGGGGGTTGGGTGGGGGGAACAAGGTCTCATTGTTTCAATAGTGGGTCCAATGAACTAGGGCTGTTATGAGTGACTTGCTACTAGTTGTTTATGTACGTATGTCACAGTAGGTTACTATTCTTATGCTAAGGATTTATTATAAGTAGTATCATTAGTAATACTGGTGTCAATATACTTGAAACTAGTATGCTAGTTTCAAGTATATTGACACCAATATTACTAATGATACAATTTATAACATAACCTTAGCATAAGAACGGTAGCCTACCTACTCTGACATAGGTACATAAACAACTAATGGTAATTCACTCATAACAGCCCTAGGTCATGGTACCCACTATTGAAATGAGATCTCATTCCCCCCACCCAATCCCCAATACCATAAAAAAAACACCCCACACATCTTGTATAGTTGCTCTGTAAGTTAAATCACAACCTGAAGATGGCCAACATATAGGGCCGAAACATGTAGTTGTATACCTACTGTACTGCTAGGTGAAATATAGTTGTGTTTGACTGTATGTGTAATATACAAAAATTCTTTGTTACTGCCAGAGTATGAATTTGACTACTCATCTCCTTCTAGTGTCAAGGTCAAGAATAAGTGGATGTGTACTCTACTCCCCCTACATGCCTTAATGGCATGAACAGGGACTTATTTATGTTTACCTTTTACCATTAACCCATTAATGATGGGTGCAGAAATGCGTTCACATGTCTGCTGGTCAAGTTCTAGTATGGTAGCAAGCTGTCAACAGCCTCTGTAACAAAATGTAACCATACAGCAATCATCCTGAATGGGTTAACAGTAATACATGAAACTAGTTCAGAAGGCATCACCACTTACAGTATGCTGTAACACCACCTGCTCTACAGCAGCATATCCCAACATACAGCCCACAAATGTTCTGTGTGTGGCGGGTTAAAGATGTCATACTGCAGACATTTTTACATTTTTTGTATTTTAAACCAGAGTTACGCTTTAAGTGGAACTGAAACAAGTCCGGTGACACACACAAACAAGAACGTTTACAATATATCAGAAAATAGCTAAAATATGTACATAACTAAGTACTTCAGATAATAGTCTTTCAGGTGTTGAAGCCACTGACAGTGGCCTACATTCTGAAGGAATGTGCAGCACTGTAGGAGAAAACAATCTGACTAAACCCTACTGTAAAAACCTCAGATCTTACATCTAAACAAGTAACTTCTTATTAGGTGCTTTTGTAAAATACTGAAAAGCGACTATTAGCTTCATCATGTCTGTCCGCCCATCTGTCTGTCCACAATGAACAACTAGGCTCCTTCTGGACAGATTTTCATGAAATATGATACTTGAAAATTTCTCAAAACACTGTCAAGAAAATTCGAGCTCACTTACAATGTGACAAGATTAACAAATATTTTACATGAAGATCTATGTACATTTATGATAGCATCTTGCTGAATTCTTCTTAGAATGAGAAATGCTAGGTCTAGTAGTTGTTACAGTTCACAACACTAAATTATTCATACAGAGTTTTACCCACAACGGTGTGCTCATTTTCAAAAAAACTATCCAGTAAAAATAAAAACAATGAGCCTACAACAAAATTCAAGACAATCTTATCCAATTTCTTGATCAAAAAGAGTTTCTACTCAGTGTATGACAATGGATTCTCAACTATTGAATCATGAGTGAATAAAGACTAACTGAAGCTCAAAGTATCTTGATTGTGATTTGTTGTGTGGTTGTTGTTGTTGTTTATGTACTGAATAATGACTAAATGATGCTTGATGCATCCTGGTTATTATTTGTTGTGTGGGACTTGTGTTTGATGTGTCAAATTTGGCGACTCAGGGCTTTTACTACGTACTTGCTTATTTTTCTGGAATTGTTAACTTCATTACTTGCTTACTTTATAATCCCATTTTCTGCTTGATGAGTCCATCATCATTTCTGTAATGCTTATCTGGATGAAATACAATACTATACTAAGCATGTCGCAGGTCTTGTCCTTTACCAACTACCGCCCTGTAGTTAGTCTCAAGAGTTCCAAACCTTTCCTTTATGATCACGCAGTACATTTTCTTAACAACAAATTTATTTCCTCCAACTCTACTTAAAGATTACACATGTCAGATGATCTCCCAGTTCCTTGGCTTAATGTTATAAACCAGGTGCATAAGAATTTAAAACTCATGGTATAATGGGGCCTGCAGGTAAGATTTTGACAATAATGGTATTAGTACTGACAGAATGTAGCACTACAAAGATGGAGACCTGTTACAGTACTGTATGGCATGGGCAATAGTGGTCAGTGTGGTACATACTATGTACTGTACACATGCAAAAAGCCCATGGAGATTCAATTCTTCTTACAAGTGATGCTGTATCACCGACTGTGTAGTTCCTGATGTTTTGAAAAATCATAGTACCTTCATCCTCAGAGTCTGGCAGTCCAGAAAGCACCAGAAAAAAGACTTCTTGAACTGCCTGATCCCCAGTCATAAGGGCATTTCAGTCCTTCAAAACAGCGTCAGGTACATATCCACCGACTCAGCACAACATCCCTGAAGACTCGGATCTTCAGTAACAGTGTTATGTGAGCTACAAAACTTGCAAAAACCCACCGTACACCTGTGGATCTGCCCACAGAGACCACTTAAACCTCTAAGATACAGCAGTCAGTATACGCAGAGCAGATAGTATACGAGTATCACCTGCTGTTAACATTCACACTTCTCCATTTTGCCCATAAGTTGTAATATTTACATGCAGTATATGACTCTAATAACAAGTAATACAAAGTATTACCCACCTGGTCTCTGGAATGGGGACTAAATGTATTTTCTGTCAGGTTGTGATTTGGGAACTACATTTGAAAATATGATTTAGAAAGGACATAGGGACTCAAATGTTTAATTAAATTTTTCCAGACCTAAATTTAAAAACAGTCTTATATAAACTGATGTTCCCACCCATAAAATTCAAAACATTTTGTGTTTCCTTTCTATCTCCTAGAGACTTCTGTTGATTTGCTAATCAATTTCTTATGATGTCACATTTGAGGTTCTGACAGCAGCCTTGTAATAACTGAATCTTATTTCCTTACATTCCAACACACAATGTTATGTGAGAAGGGCGGTCCTCCCACGACTGGCT
>Ga0131853_10023683_pt1 | contig 11085 bp, 11 predicted proteins | sample TergutLab28metaG_FD_92764 | JGI IMG/M metagenome (GOLD analysis project Ga0131853, IMG submission 92764) | Labiotermes labralis P1 segment gut microbial communities from Petit-Saut dam, French Guiana - Lab288 P1 (version 2) (version 2) | ecosystem: Host-associated > Arthropoda: Insects >...
ACCCGGAAGTGTGATAACACTCACCGTCAGCCAGGGGCCCGACACGGTGGAGCTTCCGCGCGTTGTAGGGCGCGACATTGACGATGTGCGCGAACAGCTGGAAGACCTTGGCTTTGCGCTTGATATCACCGAACGCGTCAACGACGGTTCGCAGGAACCCGGCGCGGTGCGCTCGGTTCACCCGGGTGAAGGCGAACACCTGCTCTATGGCCAAACGATATTCATCCAAATTTGGGGCCCGGTGAATGGGGCGGAAAACGACCCGGCAGAAGAAGAGACGGAAGAAGAATAACTGAGCACGAACGATATAATGAACAGAGGAGGCGCAGAATTGGTTAGGAAAATCTTAAAAGGCGCAGGTGTTGTCGCGGGTGGCTATGCCCTCGGCAAGGCGTTGGGCAAAGCGGCCAAGGAACGCAAAATTGAGGAATTGCCGACAGACACCAAGCAACTGACGCAAATGGTGAAGGTCAACATTGATTTGGGCGAGACCTACGACAACGGCACGGCGCAGACGCCCCCCATGGGCTGGAGCAGTTGGAACACGTTCCGCAACCGCATCAGTGAGTCACTGATGCTGGAAATTGCTGAGGCCATGAAAAAGTCCGGGCTGGTGGACGCAGGTTATGAATTTCTGAATATCGACGATTGCTGGCAGTCTGCCCAGCGCGATGCCAACGGCCGTATGCAGACCGACCTTGTCACGTTTCCCAGCGGTATTCCCGCCCTGGTGCAGCAAGTGAATGCGCTTGGCATGAAGCTTGGCATTTATTCCTCGAATGGCACGCTCACCTGCGAAGACCTGCCCGCAAGCCTTGGCTTTGAAGAAGTTGACGCGCGGACATTCGCCGAATGGGGCGTGGAGTATTTTAAGTATGATTTTTGCCACCACAAGTGGCTGCCATTCCGTGCGCCCTGCATTGAAAAAATTGCCGTGGGCGTGTTGGGCAGTGGGCGCGAAAGCATTTACGAAGCAGAAGATGCCGTGCTGGAGGGCAACGCCGCCATCGTCAATTACGAGAAGATGGAAACCGGCAAATATATCGCGGGCCTAAGTTATGCGGGCGGCGCGGTGATTTTCCCCAATGTTGTTGCTGAGGAAGATGGCCCTCATGTGCTCACGCTGTGCATCCGCAAAAAAAGCCACAGTGAAAAATTCGCCGTGATTGAAGTCAATGGCGCGTTTGCGTGCGACACGATTGTCCCGCCCACCTGGGCTGTCACCAAAGAGGGGCGCCACCAGCTGGTTGTGAATTTAAAGCGTGGCGTGAATGCCATCAAAATTTATAACCCCATTGCCTCACGCTTTGACTCCGCGGCCTATCAATACGCCCAAATGGGCCGCCATTTGCAAAACGCCACGCGGGAATATGCTCAGGCTGCCGGTGTGCCCGAGAAAAAGATCGTTTACTCCATCTGTGAATGGGGCCTGAATCTGCCATGGAAATGGGGCCAGAAAGCGGGCAACCTGTGGCGCACAACGCCGGATATCAAGCCTTACTGGCACTGGATTTTGGCGATTTATGAAGTCAATGTGCGCCTGCACAAGCATGCCGGCCCCGGCAACTGGAACGACCCCGACATGCTGGAAGTTGGCAACGGCGGCTTGAACTTTGAAGAAAACCGCGCCCACTTCAGCCTTTGGTGCATGATGGCCGCGCCCCTGATTTTGGGCAACGATGTGCGCTCGTTCATCAAAAGCGATGGCACAGTAGACACCGGTAATGCCACGCTGCAAATTGTGACGAACAAAGATATGATTGCCGTCAACCAGGATCCATTGGGCAAACAGGCGCGCAGGATCGAAACCAGCCTGACGCAAGACACCTTGATCAAACCCTTGCAGGGCGGCGAAGTGGCGATCTGTTTCTTCAACAAATCAAGCGAAACCAAGCAGTTTGCGCTGCGCCTTCAGGCCATTGCGGCCAAAGATTTCACAGGCCTGCCGTTTGCGGAGAGCTATGAAGTCACCGACCTTTGGAGCAAGATGTCAACCACCGTGGCCGACGGCCTGCGCTGCAGTGTTGCGCCCCACGGCGTGAAAGTCTACCGCGTTAGAAGCGAATGAATGCAAACGCCCCCGCATAAGTATTTCTTAACAAAGACTTATGTGGGGGGATTTTGGCATGCATTGCTGTATAACGGAATTGCGCAGCAAGGATGTGATCAACAAAAAAACCGGCGCGCGCCTGGGCTGTGTGGTTGACGCACAGGTCGACACCTGCACCGGCTGTGTGGTTGCGCTGGTGGTGATGGGGCGCTCGAAGTCTGCGGGCTTTTTTGCCCGGGAGGAATACTGCGTGCGCTGGGAAGACATTGAAGTAATTGGCGATGATATTATCCTCGTCAGTTGCGTTCATGCGCGGCCCGAATTGCCAAGACGAAAAGGCGGTAACATAGAGGGTCTCTTTCGTTAGGCCTGAAAATGTTTCACGTGAAACATTTTGCAAATCGTTTGGCGAGCGTTGCCCATGTTTGCAGCATCAGGTTTCATGCTCATCAACCCAGCGTTTGGCGCGTACCACATTTTCGTCGTTTAATTGGTGGGTGTTTGTTTGTGGGTTGCGTGTGTCATCGGCTTGAATGGGCAAGGTGGCCTGCTCGCTTGGGATTTGGGGGTTCTTTCGTTTTTTCTTGGACATGTGTTGGCTCCTTTCATTATTGTAAAAATGTTTCACGTGAAACATTAGGCCTTCGTTTACATTTAGTATGCTTAAAAATATAGGGGGTATTTGGGGATGATGAAAACATTTTTTGAGGGCAAAAAGGCATTGGTGGTAATCAACCCCATTTCGGGCAAGCGCACCACCAAACAGCAGTTATATGACATCACAGATATGTTCAGCACCAAAGGCCTTGAGACAACCGTTTACACCACCCGCTGCAAAGGCGACGCGCAGGACTTGGTGGCGCGCCGCGGCGAGGACTTCGAACTGGTGGTTTGCCGGGGGGGTGACGGCACGTTTAATGAAGTGGTTAACGGCGTTATGCCGCTGAAGAAACAACCGCTTTTGGGTTATATTCCTGCCGGCAGCACAAATGATTTGGCGCGCACGCTGCGCATTCCCATCAACAACAACGCTGAAGCCATTGACGTAATTTTAAACGGCCAGCCGCTTTATAACGATGTTGGCACCTTTGCCGGCGATGAAGTGAATAAACATTTCAGTTACATCGCCTCATGTGGCGCATTTGTGGACATTGCGTTCAACACCCCGCAAGCGCAAAAAAACCGCTGGGGCCGTGCGGCCTATTTTGCGCAAGCGCCGGCTGCGATCCGTGGCATACAAAAAATGCACGTGAAAATCACCACCGAAGAAGGCCAAAGTCTTGAGGATGATTACATCTTCCTCTCGATCAGCAATTCGTCGTCCATCGCCGGGGCAATTAAAGTTCCGCGCCGCCTTGTGGGCTTGAACGATGGCCGCTTTGAGCTTTTGCTCATCCGCTACCCGAAAAACTTCGCCGAGCTAAGCGCTGCTCTTCGGCGCGTGGTGATGCAAGATTACCGCGATGAGAGTTTGCGTTTGCTGCACACCCGCCGCGCGGAGCTTGCGTTCGACCAACCTGTGCCCTGGACCATCGACGGAGAAAATGGTGGCCTGCACGACCATGTGGTGATTGAAAACATACATAACGCGATACAGATATTTAGGAGATAATATGCCAGCTTTACAATACAAATGCCCTTGCTGCGGCGGAGGGATCAGCTTTGACCAGACGCTGCAGAAAATGCTTTGCCCCTATTGCCAGACTGAATTTGACGCCGAAGCGCTGGAGCAGTTCAACGCCGCGCAGGAAGCAGCCCCCCAACCCTGCCAGTGGCAACAAAGCAATGAAAGCTGGGATGACAGCGGCCTGCAGGGCTTTACCTGCCCCTCATGTGCGGGCGAGCTTGTGGGCGACGAAAAAACTGCCGCCACCCGCTGCCCTTATTGTGGCAACCCAACGGTGCTGCCCGCGCGCCTGAGCGGGTTGTTCAAGCCGGATTTTGTGATTCCTTTCAAGCTGGACAAGCAGGCCGCCAAGGCGGGCTTTGCCGAAAAACTTAAGGGCAAACGTTTATTGCCCAAGAATTTTCGCGACGAAAGTGTGCTGGACGAAATCGTGGGTAGTTACGTACCTTTTTGGCTGTTCGATTGCAAAGCCGGCGCGCAGGGCACCTGGCGGGCCACGCGCGTGAAAACCTGGAGCGATCGCCGCTTCCGCTACACCAAAACCGACCATTTTCAGCTGCGCCGAGCGGGGGAAGCCGACTTCACGCAAATTCCCGTGGACGCGTGCAGCAAGATGGACAATGACTACATGGATGCCATTGAGCCCTTCGACCACAAGGGCCTTTTGCCGTTCCAGATGACTTATCTTTCGGGGTATCTGGCCGATAAATATGACGTTACCGCGGAGCAAAGCCGCCCCCGCATTGAAAAACGTGCGGCCCAAAGCATGGATCAGGCACTCACCAGAACGTCGCAGGGGGCAAGCTACAACAGCGTAACAAAAGAAAATGGCCAAACATGGCTGACGCAGGCGCGTGCCAACTATGCGCTGATGCCCGTTTGGAGCCTCAACGCAAAATATGAGGGCAAGAACTACCGCTTTGCGCAAAACGGCCAAACCGGCAAATTTGTGGGCCAGCTACCCATCAGCCGCGGTCGCGCAGCTGCGTGGTTTTTCGGGCTTTTTGCGATTACACTTGCAGTGATGGCGCTGCTTTCGTTGTTCATTGGATTTTCGGGCGGTTATGCGCTGCTGAGCCTGGCGCTTGGGTTGCTCGTAAGCATCGGCGTGGTTTCGGCGATGAAAAAGCAAATGAACACAGCCCGCCCAAAAGCCAACGCCTGCGACTATATGAACAATTTCCGCCTGACGCACCAAAAAGATATTTTTCTCTACTCCAACACCACGCGTGTGCCGCTGAACAACCAGCCTGCTGCGCGGCCCGGTGCCGCAAGCCGCCCGGGAGGAAGGCCTGGTGTTAGGAGGTAAGGATTGGAACAATTGGATAAAGCGCTGGAAAATTTGAAAGCGGCAATATTATCAAGGTCGCCTAAAACGCAGGGGATTTTAGTTGAGTGGATCCACAAATGGGCAGCACTTTTGCGCAATGAAAAAACATTTCCGAGAAATAGGCTGCCGAATTTGCCATACTACAAGCGTGGTGATGTGATTCGCGTTGAGTTTGGGTTTAATGTGGGTGTTGAGTTTGGTGGGATACACTATGCTGTGGTTGTGGAAGAAAACAATAATAAAAAAAGTGAACACGTAGTGGTTGTGCCGCTAACTTCGCGTACATCCGGAAAAGCTGTATTTAAAAATGATGTGCTGCTTGGCAATGTGATAAACGATGTTGCAACGGTGGCTAAGCCAAACCAAATTCGTGTAATCAGCAAAATGCGGATAAAACGAAAAAAGATTGCACGGCTTAGCGGAAAACAACTTCAGTTGATTGACGACCAATTAAAGGAAATTTTGCGATTAGAGCTTGACAAACAGACAGAACTAGTGTAAGATATAAATACAATATGTATTCTTAACAGAATACACAGGACAAGCTGTGGTGCTAATTTATGAGCAAGTGCATATAATGGCATTGACTGGGCAAGATAATTTTACCCCTTGCGGGTCTAAGATTATATTTTACCCCTTGCGGGTCCGCGGAAGGGCAGGTGGAAACACCTGCTCTTTTGCATTTTTAAGCTCCCCCAGGTGCCACTTCGTTGCGGCAAGCTGGGGGAGCAAATTTTTCTATAGTGTTACTGGCGCTGAAATGGCCCGGTTAAGTTTGCGGCGTTGTGAGAAGCTGCTGCATGAGGGCCTCGGGTAAGTGTTAAAGTGTTGGCGGTACGGCTCAACTGCAAAACAATGATTTCTCCGTCGTCCAAAACGAATTCAATTTGGTCATCCATAACGGAAAATGTGCCGGAAAAGGATGGGCCAATATAGCCGGCCGAGTCTTGATTAGCCATATGATGGACAGCGTAAAAGGAAAAGTCAGAACCTTGGAATCGAAGCATCCCTCCTAGGATACTGCCGCCCCCACGCCAATCACCGTCTAATGCGCCGTCAAGCGGGGCATCGGCAGGCGCTTCATCGGGGTAAGCATTGCCACAACCGGCGAGTGCAAACCCCACCGAAACAATCATCGTCAATGCAATCGCCAGCGCGAGAAATCTCTTTAACATACGAAACCTCCTTTAAAATTATCAGCATACCCATCATACTATTGATAGTATATATTGTCAAGTGTTTTTTGCGGAAATTTTGCAAAACTTTCAGGGAGTGGCGTTGTAAATAAGTCTTCTGAAAAAAATCTCTAAAACCCCTTGCTTTTTGCGGCAGCCTATGTTATAATAATGGTAATGATAGTTGATTCAGTATGATAGTTGAAGAGAGTGGGCAGTGGCCCGCTCTCTTGCTTGTATAAACGGAGGAACAGCAACATGGCGAACCCGCCCAACACCGGCAACATCGCCGCGCGCGCAAAAGCGCTGGCGCAACCATTTGCGCAGGAACTTGGCCTGGATTTATGGGACGTACGCTTTGTGAAAGAAGGCGTGCACTGGTTTTTGCGGTTTTGGATTGACAAACCCGGCGGCGTGAACCTTGATGATTGCGAAGCGCTTAGCCGTGCGATTGACAAACCGCTGGACGATGCGGACTTCATTAGCCAGGCGTATTCGCTTGAAGTTTGCTCCCCCGGTATTGAGCGGGAGTTGACGCGTGATGAGCACTTCGCGCAATTTATTGGCAGCAAAATTACGGCGAAAATCACGCACCCTGCCCGGGAGATTGTCGCTGAACTGGCCGCTTACGAGAATAAGACGCTTACATTGAAACATGATGACGACGCAACAGAAGAGATGCCCAGAAAAGTCTGCGCATGGGTAAAGCTGTATGACGAATTTGAGGATGAATGACAGATGAAAACAAGGCTGACGCATGTAAGGATTAATGTTTCTGACTTTCAAAAAGCACTGGCTTGGTACCAGGATGTTTTGGGTTTCGAACCCGATGGCACGGCCTGGCCGCCTGAAAAGCCCACGTATATTGGGTTTCAATCAATGCAAGGTGCCGGTTTTTCGATTATGGAAGACAAAACAGGTGGTTGCGGGCGATTGAATTTCAGCGTGGAGGACGTAGACGCGCTGTGGGCGCAGTTGAAAGATAAAGCCAAAGTGGTGGAGGAACTGTTCAACACGCCTTGGGGTTCGCGCAAATTCACCATAGGGGACCCAGATGGAAACGAACTTGGCTTTGTGCAAGATTAAACACATAATTATAAACCGAAAGGACTGATTCCCGACATGCATAACCCGGAATTCTTCATGGCGCTGCGCTTGCTGGCAAAAGACAAAGGCGTTTCGCTCGAGGCGCTGTGCGACGGCATTCAACGCGCGATTGTGACTGCGGTACGCGGCGAATTCAACAACAAAGACGTGGTGTTCTGCGAAATTTTACCTGAAACCGAAGAGATGAAAGTATATGTGCGCAAACAGGTGGTCAGTGAGATGATTGACCCGGACACCGACATGCTGCCCGAGCAGGCTGCGCACCACAAACCCGGCGCGCAACCGGGCGACATCATTGAAATAGAGCTTGACACAAAAGAGGTGAGCCGCATCGCCGCCGAAAAAGGCAAGCATGTGCTCCGTCAGGGCATCCGCGAAGCCGAGCACGGAAAGCTGCGCGAAGAGTTCCAGTCCCGCGAGCAGGAAATTGTGACCGTGAAGGTGCACAAAGTGGAGCCCAATGGCGACTTGATTGTTGAAATTGGCAAAGTGACGGAAGTGTTGCCCGTGGCCGAGCAGGTACCCGGCGAAAGCTTTGTGCCCGGCGACTTAATCAAAGTTTACGTTGTGGACATTTCGGGGCTTGACCGCCGCCACCCGCATGCCACGCTTTCGCGCTCCCACGCGGGTTTGGTTAAGCGCCTGTTTGAGCTTGAAGTGCCCGAAGTGCGCGATGGCCTGGTGGAAGTGAAAGCTGTTGCGCGCGAGGCCGGCAGCCGCAGCAAAGTTGCTGTTTGGTGCGAGGACCCTGAAGTGGACCCCGTTGGCGCATGCATTGGCGCACGCGGCGCGCGCATTGAGCGCATTGTAGATATTTTGGGCGGCGAGAAAATTGACGTTGTGCGCTATAGCGACGACGTTGCGGAGTTTGTGGCCGCGGCGCTTGCCCCGGCAGAAGTGCTGGATGTGCGCGTGGTAGACAACGACGACCACATTTGCCACATCACCGTGCCAGACAACAAGCTGAGCCTTGCCATTGGCAACAAAGGCCAAAATGCCCGCCTGGCTGCCAAGCTCACCACTTGGAAGATTGACATAAAATCTGACCTGCAGGCCGCTGAGCCGGAAGTGATTGTGATTGACGATGCGTGAGTTACCGCCCAAGAAAGTCCCGCTGAGACGCTGCTGCGGCTGTTACGAGATGAAGCCAAAGCGTGAGCTCATTCGCGCTGTGCGCAGCCCAGAAGGCGATGTTACGCTTGACACAACCGGCAAAACTCCCGGCCGTGGTGCATATTTGTGCCACAGCGCCGAGTGCCTGAAAAAGTGCGCGAAGAAAAAGGGGCTCAACCGTGCGTTTAAATGCACTGTGCCGGCGCAAGTATATGAAGCGTTGGAGGAACAGCTGGATGAATGATAAACTGCTGTCTTTTTTGGGCCTTGCCCGCGCCGCACGCCTGTGTTCATTTGGGCATGATGCTGCCAAAAGCGCTCTGCGCAGCGGCCGCGCCCGGCTGTGCCTGCTGTGCAGCGATGCCTCGCCGCGTTTGGCGGAAGAATTTCAGTTTCAGGCCGAACAGGCCAAGGTGCCGTTGCACCGGCTTTCGATTACTTCACTTGATGTAAAGCAAGCCACACAATACAAAGCCGCCGTGCTCACTGTTGACGACAAAGGCTTTGCAAGCAAGATATTACCACTGATTAACTCAAACTAAAACTATAAACAGCAACAGCGAACTCCCTGCAAGGGCGAAAGGAAAGATTGCATGCTCGACAAAATCAGAATCAAGGATATATCCGCCGCATTGGGTGTTACCAACAAAGAAATAGTGGAATTGCTCTCGCGTTATTTCGAGGGGGCGAAGACACTCAATTCTGTGCTCAACGAGGCGGAACTGGACATTATCTTCGAGCATTACACCGTGAAGCGCGGCGTTGAAAGCTTCGATGAATACTTTAAGCTCGCGGAGCTAAAGCCCAAGGCTCCGCCCAAGAAGCCGACTGAAAAAGCGCCTGAGAAAAAAGCGGCGGCGGCCAAAAAGCTGCCCAGCAAACAGGAACGCGCCGCGAGCGAAGAGCTTGCCAAGGCGGCTGCGAAGCATTCCGCGCCAACTGCGCCGCCCAAAGTGCCCAAAAAGCCCAAAAAAGAGGGCGCGCCGCAGGCACGCACCAAGGCGGAAGCCAAAACCATCGACACACGCTCCGGCACGGTAAACCTGGATAAATACAACGAGCGTTATGAAAAAATTGCTCCCGGCACGGCGCCCGGGCAGCAAAACAATCGCCGTGGCGACCAACCGTTGAACAAGCAAAAGCTTAACCAGCGCTCAAGGCAATATCGTCGGCAGGGCATGCGTTCGTCCCGCCGTGAAACAGAAGCCCAGCGCCTTGCCCGCATTGCCGCCGAGCGCGCGAAAAAGCCGCAGCTGGTCATCAAGGTGGGTGAAGAGATTGCAGTGGGCGAGCTTGCCATGCGCTTAAAGCGCACGGCCGCGGAGGTTATCAAAGAGCTGATGAAGCTGGGGCAGATGTCTACCATCAATGATATCATTGACTACGACACGGCTGAGCTTGTGTCCAGCGAACTTGGCGCGCGCGTGGAACGCGAAGTGGTGATCACCATCGAAGAACGTATTATTGACGATAGCGATGACCAGGAAGAAGACCTGCAGCCGCGCGACCCCGTTGTGGTGGTTATGGGTCACGTTGACCACGGTAAAACCAGCCTGCTGGACGCTATTCGCAACACCGGTGTTGCCGCCACGGAAGCCGGCGGCATTACGCAACACATTGGCGCTTACCGCGTGCAAGTTGGCGAGAAGCATGTGACGTTCCTCGACACGCCTGGCCACGCGGCCTTCACGGCTATGCGTGCGCGGGGCGCGAAAGCAACCGACGTCGCCATTCTCGTTGTTGCTGCGAACGACGGTATTATGCCGCAGACGATTGAGGCCATCAACCACGCAAAAGCGGCGGATGTTGCCATTGTTGTGGCGATTAACAAAGTCGACCTGCCGGACACAAACACAGATAAAATTATGCAGCAGCTCACGGAATACGAACTTGTGCCCGAAGAGTGGGGCGGCGAGACGATTTGTGTGCCGGTTTCTGCAAAAACCGGGCAGAACATGGATAGTTTGCTGGAGTCCCTGTTATTGGTGGCTGAAATGCGCGAACTCAAAGCCAACCCGAACCGTGCCGCCAAAGGCGTGGTGATTGAAGCGCGGCTTGACAGAACACGCGGCCCGATTGCAACACTGCTCGTGCAAAAAGGCATGCTAAAATCCGGCGATGTGATTGTTGCAGGTGAATCTGTGGGCCGCGTGCGTGTGATGACAGACTACACCGGCAATGTGATTGAACAAGCTGGGCCAAGTGTGCCTGTGGAGGTTATGGGCCTAGCCGAAGCCCCCGCCGCCGGCGAGACTTTTGATGCCGTAAGCGATGAACGCCTGGCCCGTGAACTTGTGGAACAGCGCAAATACACTGCCCGCGAGGAGATTTTTAACCTCAATGCGCAGGTTACGCTCGAGACCCTGTTCGACACCCTCAAGGAGGGCGAGTTGAAGGACCTCAATATCATCGTTAAGGCCGATGTGCAAGGCTCTGCCGAGGCCGTGAAGCAAAACTTGCTGAAGCTTTCCAACGAGGAAGTGCGCGTGCGTGTGATTCACGCAGGTGTGGGTGCCGTTAGCGAAAGCGATGTGATGCTCGCCAGTGCTTCTGGTGCGTTGGTGGTTGCCTTTAACGTAACAAGCGACCCCATTGCCGCACAAAATGCCGCCAATGCGGGCGTGGAACTGCGCATGTATCGCATTATCTACGACATGATTGAAGATGTGCAGCAGGCCGTGAA